>MDTC01161318.1_pt1 | contig 32969 bp, 28 predicted proteins | sample 811181 | NCBI WGS metagenome assembly MDTC01 (sample SAMN05326644, study PRJNA326480) | marine metagenome | isolation source: seawater | place: Pacific Ocean: North | collected 2011
CCGTTAGCGCCCGCAGGGCCAGTTGCGCCTGAAGGCCCAGTGGCTCCCGCCGCGCCAGAGCTTGAAGTGCTAGTCACTGCAAAATCATTACCAACTTTTAATGATCCGCCTTGCGCAGATAAAGTAACGTCCCCCAAGTGAACAGAGCTACCTGAAAGATATATATCTCTAAAGGGCGCAGAAGAAGTGCCAATATCATAAACACCACTTTGAGCAGCAAGAATATTACCACTCATTGTTATGTCACCAGCAACAGTGCCGCCAGCAACTTGACCGCTTGGGCCTGTAGCGCCCGTCGCACCAACCGAGCCAGCCGAGCCAGCCGTTCCAGATGGCCCAGTTGGGCCAGCAACTGTGCTAGCCGCGCCAGACGGCCCAGATGGACCAGATGGACCAGTAGCTCCAGATGGTCCAGTAACACCCACAGAACCGCTGGGGCCAGTAGCTCCACTAACTAAAATAGTAGCAGACATCCCACTGACTGGTTTTACAATCGGGGCATTACCTTGAACTATTCCTGTAACTATATGACTCATTAGTAAGTGGTTTCAGGGTAGACTCTAACATATCCAGCTACAACTTTATCTACATAACCGCTACTATCGTATATCTCTATGTCGTATACGCCCTCTGTGATAGGTAGAGTAGCTGTTGTCGCGGCGGCAATCTGAATATCTATGAATCCATTTGTGTGTGGGGATACTTTTTGTGGGTTCAAATCTACGAGCAGATTAGTTTCTGAATACTTAATCTTAGCGTAGCCCCTAACGCTCCAGTTCGTAAGGTCAATGACATTTCCACTGGTATCTTGAGCTACCAGTCTTACGGTAAAGGATGAACCTTTGGTGATATTTAAATCATAATGAGCCGCCATAATTAGTTATTTTTACACTCATATGGAGGCTTTTTAAGTTATTATTTACCTTCGCCCAGTATTTTTAAAGCGTCTTTGGACACTTTAGCGACTCCTTGGGTTTTCTGGGGCGTTCTGAAAGAGCTTACGTGTTTCGTAAATTCTTTGGTTAGCCTTTTTCTAAGGAGACTTACGTCGTCCACAGGGACTAAACCCACCTTTGTGGCATGGGTTTGAAGGTCTGATTTGTTCATGTCGTTTAGATTGGCCGCGTACTCTTCTACGTCAAGAGTGCCAAACTTTGAAATGCCAGTATCTCCCCAAACTTGGTCTAGGCTAGTCGGTTGAGTGCCCTCCTCTTTTCCGTGAGATTGGCTCAGTTCTTCTAGGCTAGGCTTTTTTTGGCTGGCCTTGCTATTTTGTTGTACCTTTTTCCTTGGCATAATATTTCCTTTGTTAATTGGTTTAGCCAGTATCTGGACAGCTTAAACAAGTGGCAACTTGCCTAGAAGCACATTTGTACGTGGCAGCTTCCAGATGACCCAATATTGTTATCGCTGCTTTTTTAATTACAGCTTCTGCATGTCACCATGCAGTTCGGACTATATCTTCACTAAACAGTGTCGGGCGCTCGTGGAGGGGTTATTGTTGGGGCTCACCCTCTAGTCTCTACACCTTCCAGAGAACCGAAACCCTCTCTGGCTTGGCTCGGTATTGTCTCCTAAACGAGAGTTCCACCGAATTCACCCAATATGGCCAAATTGTATATTATATTACATTCGTTTTTTGTTTTTTTCTAAATTATTATGTTTTAAATTTTATCTCGTGTTTACCAGCTTCTTTAAGGTGTCTGTATGTGGCTCCTTTTTGATTCAATTCAATCTGATAATCGTAAATTTTATCTAATTGGCTTTTATAGTCTTTTAGGTTACAGGTTAATTGGGTGTCCGTCTCAGCAAACGGTATACCAAATAAGGTATAATGATTGATGTATTTATCGGCGCTTTCTTGAGTGAAAGAGTCGGTTACCATATCATACCACTGTTGAGCTTGATACTTCTGCTGCTCACCGTTTTTATCTGTAATTATTATTTCCTTGCCTGCCTCCACATACGGAACTGTGAAATTCCAATTTCCAGACCTTAACTCCCAATCAACCTGCATACCATGAATGTAGTTTTCGTTCATGTAGATAACTTTTTGATTTTCTGTGCTTTGCATATCGCTTGTTGTCACTTCTGTAGTCACACAGCTTTGACATGCCGCCGCTTCATTTTCTATGATTTGAATTGGGAAAGTAGAGGTTGTTTGGTCAAGTTCTTCTGGTGACACTATTTTGACGTTACTTCTAAAGTCGTCTGCTTGCACATCTACGTTATAAGAGAATTGTCCTTGTACTGCTTTTTCTTTGGTTAAAGTGAGCGTACCCATTTTTCTAGACTTTAGATTTGTATTGTTGATTTTTAAGTCTAGTTGTTTTTGTATCACTGAGGATTTATCTATAATTACTGAATTGATATTTATTGAACCAAACGCTCTTGAAGCCTGCTTCGAATTAGTCTTTAGTCTACTTAGAACTTGTCTTGCATCTTTGTCATCCACTGTAACAAGAACAGTCCTAGCGAAACTGCTTTTAGAGGTTAAGCTAGTTATCTGTTGGGGGCTAGCAGCTTGGTTGATTCTGGGCCACCCTGCCACTAAGTATGTCGGCACATCAGCCTTCTCTGGGTTTGCCGCTTCAACCAAGAAACTATCACTTCGTTTGTAAATGTCTCCAGCGTCTACTTCGGTTTTTAAATTGATAGCTTCTTGCTCTGAAGTATTTTCTATTCCGTTTTTGGGGTTATTGTTTGACTTGACTGTGTTTTTGTTTTTGGCTGATTCATTATATACTCCAGAGTAATTGTTTTGGTATTTTAGAATGTAAGCTTCACTTTGGTCTACGTAACCAGAAAGCTCATGTCTTTTGAGCTTAGTACCAGCATCTTCCCCTTCTTCTATAAAGACCGCTCTTTTTGTTGCTGACCAATCACATGTACCTGTCACTACAGGAATTTCTCCAGAAACAACGATTGTTCCGTCATATTCGTTTCTAGCCAAAGGCGTAATAGCAACCGAAACTGCTGAGTCTATTCTGCCTGTGACAACAGCCCGCTTGGTGTTAACATTCCAGTTTTCGCATCTAGCCTCACCAGTTATAAAGTTCGGCACACTAGCATCACCAGTGGCCCTGAATTGGCTGTAACTCGAACAAACCCCAGTACCTTTAACGAACCTAGTTCTATTTATTACAGGCGCTGTAGCAGTAAACGGGGCATCAGAATTAAAGCTTCCAGAAATATTGTTCGTGTCAGTAGGCCCAAATATAGCGGTTCTGTAATGATACTCGTTTAAGTAACGGGAAACCCAGCCGTCATAATGATTGCTCGTGCCGTGGTTATAACATTCGCCTGAATAAACTCCTTCGGCAAAATGCTTTGTTGATTCTAATATCCAGATGTCAATGTCTCCTGTTGGAGCCCAGTCTTTTAAGTTGACTATCTGACGCACTCTTGTCTCGGAAGTAGTGGATATATTAGTATCGGCGCTTGAAGCTGATTGATTACCAAGCCAGTTAGGGTTAGGACAATCACTCTCAAAATCTATGTCAGTTGAACTACTGTCAAGATCACATAGAGCGCCTGAGTTTGGGTATACAGCTAGCGTCGAACCAATGTCACTGAAGTTGTATTGATTAAACGACTGGTCAGTGTAAATACTCGCTTCTAATGTGTTTCCTGACCAAGCGTTGTGTTGAGAACCTTCCTGAAGTCTTTTTCTTATTACGTCATACATGTAACGTCTTACTCCAGAGACTGCTATTAAATAGTTAGTATAAGTAGAAGCATTAGTATCAAGAACACCTGCGTTACACTGTGCTTGCGTACTGTGAGAACCACTTTGCCAGTGCATTCCCCAAATGTCATCGAGACTTGGGTTTGATATTACTGACGCACCACAAACGCTGTCGGTTGTATCTATTGTGCATAAATTGTTTGAGTTAACGTTATTATAAGCTGATGTATAAAAAATATTACTTATCCAATCTTGCGCTGTACTTGACTCACTGTAGCCTTCATAAGCCGCGTTTTGATCATAAGGAGAATACAAAAGAGAGGTCGTTGTTGTTCCGCTGGTAAATACAGGGGCTCCAGTTTGGAAAAGAGTAAAATTACCAGGAACAGGTGGGGTTCCACCCACAAGTTCAATATCAGCGTTTGTTTTACTTAAGGCTGTTGTCCAGTAACTGAATTGGTGATTGTCAACATCAACTTGCTGTATTTTAGTTCTAGCCCATGCTTGACTACTGGTACTTCCTGTTGCGCTAAATTGAGTTGGCCAGTCAACGCTAGCACTGCCACTCATTCCCAGTTCTGCTATTTGCGAGCCGTCTCCAGTTCCCAAAGTTCCTGCTGAACAACTAAGTCTAGCGTACCAACTGTTAGTGTTTGAATCGCCGTTTTTAGCGTCCGCAAGAGTTCCCGCTGTTGACCAACCTGTTGATAGTGGATTGCTGTGTATGGTGGGTGCGCCTATTCCACTGCAACCGCTGCTTGTTAATGTAAGAAAATTAGTTGGCCCTGCGGCTAAACCTTCGCCATAGGTATTGTAGTAAGTAGTAGAATCGGCCTCGACCAGAACTTTGAGTGCGGCGAAAGCGTCAGCGCAGCTAGTGGCCGAGGTGTAGTTGTAACTAGTTTGAAAAGGAACCAGCCCACTGCTCAGGTGCGTTGGATTTGGGCGTGCATCTTGCCCAGTATCACCATCGCCACACAACGGCGCTGTTCTAACTGACCCGTTAGGCTTGCCTCTAAGTTTGTTAATGTAATCTGCTGTTGCTGTCGCCAGATTACTTGTTCCTCCGCCACCTGTTATTTTTAAAGCAGGAAGATTTTCGGCATATTTAGTGGGCGTAACTGGACTCCAAGTTCCATCGTGAGTAGCAATGTTGTGCGTGTAACTAGAGATTATTGTGTCTGTAGAATGTACGCCAGAAACAGCCAATTTATCGCCATCTTCATCAGTCTTGGCAAGGGCTGTGGTCCATGCACTACCCAAGTTTGAAGCTAATGTAGCAAAAGCGTTATCTTGAGCTTCTGATAAGCTGTAGTCATCATTTCCAGTAGCGTAATGAATGGTATCGCTAGTTATTCTAGCGCCGTTTTTAACCAATGCAGCACCAGTATAGTGACGATTGTTCACCCACTCATGATAAGTATTGACAGCAGTAGTTAAATTGGCTATAGCCGCAGCTTCGCCGTCACCTGTTTGTCCTGAGATATAACTTTTACCGTTTGCTGAGTTAAGGTCGTAATAAGGAATATTGTATTTCTTTTTTAAATTTCTAGAATCCCAAGGTTCAGCAAAATTAGCGGGAGGTCGCCAGTATCCAAGTGAGTAAGCAGATGAAGCTTCGTTTTCATAGTCCGTTACGTTCATACAGGCCGCTTCTATTTGTTCTAGGGTTTTGCCTTGAATGTTTGCGCTGGTTAAGGTGAATGCCTCATTTCCTACGGGCAACCCACTTGCCCTTATCTTAAACTGAGGACTAATGTCTCTGACTTCAAATCTAGGTATCCATGTGCTATAATCCTTCAATTCATTCATGCCTTGTTTAAACAATTCTTGCATGAAAGGTACGTCTGGAATATATAATTTTTTATTGGCTCTTATTCCTGCTTCCGTTGTTGATGTTGTGTCTTGCGTTCCTGCGCTATTCAAAGGAAGTACGCCTATTGGGAGGTGTGAAGCATTACTGACTATCAGAGAGCTACCGTCCTCAATCGGTTTATTGTTAGCAGACTTATCGGCGGTTCTGCCAATAAACATTTCTTCTTCTTGCTGCTTATCATTTGTAGTCGGACCCCAAGCGCCAAGGCTTATTCCCTGCATACCAAGAGTTGTTCTGTACGGCTTGAAAGTATAACCAAAGCTTTGAAAAACAGGATAACAGACGCCACTGAATTTTTGCTCGCTTGTTAAAACGGGCGTAATATCCATAGAATTTAGCAGCTTCTTGTCCCAAGCGTATTTACCTGTTGCCTGAGCAACGTCATTGTAAGCCTCTTTTAAGCTATCTTTATGTGAGTGATAATAATTAATAGCGTCACCTTTATCCCAAGAACTAGCAGACTTAATTGGGGCTAAACGCGAAGCTGGGACATCTTTATAGGCAGTTATTGCGGCGGCATCACTTTGGCCAGCAACCAGTCTTGTTGTATATTCTTGACCGTAAAGCCTATAGCCCTGATAATGCTCAAGGAGGCTCTTCATGCTTGGTGTTATTGACGCTGTGATTCTTGGGTCAACTTTGTTATTAGAAAGTTGAGCAGCACTTAAAATAAAATTAACCAGTTTTGTAAGCCCGCCTCTTTGGTCATTCTCTTTTACATTATTAAAAGAAAAAGCCCAGTTACCAAACACAGCAGGCATTGATATATCTCCGTCTGCGCCGTATCTAATCCTATTGAATGGGAAAGTAGCTTTATTCAGTTCGCTCGCCTGTCTGGCTGAACTTGATATTCTTAATTCTTGTGCTATTGTTTGAGAGTCGGTGAAAAGAGAAAAATTTCTTTGTTGGCCTATTATTCTCAAGTCTACAGTTGGATGCAAATTATATTTTAAAGTGGCGTTACCACATATCGGCCCAGTATCTACGCCGTCAGCTACAACCGTGGGTACATTGCTTTGTATTTCTTCTTTGACTTTTTCCCCAATCGAAGGAGGAGTCACGTAGACTTGTGCTACGCCACAAGAGGCTTTTTTGCAAATGCTTTCTTGGATTATAGCTTTTTTTCTAGTAGAATTGTAAGCGCTTGGGCTATCGTAAAATATTTTAGCGTGAGTTTTATCCCAAATTTGTATTTCTTCGTCTTCACACCTTCCGAGTTCGGGCTGCACTATAGAAACAACTTGCATTCCTTCGGCCAACCTTTTTAATTCTTGGGATGAATGATCTGGGCTATTGCTTAAGCTCTTTATTATGTTCTCGATATTGACAAGAGTTGATACTGCTCCTGTCCAGTTTGCATCAAAAGAGCTATTACCTTTAGTGGGTCGCCCATTCAGAAAATGAGTTACAGGGGCTACGCCGTGTGTGTTTATGAAATTAGATAATTCAGTATAGTTTTCTAAAAGGTTGTCTAGCTCTGTGTCACTTGCTTCATTTAATGTATAACTAAAAGTGGTACGATTATTTCTTTCGCTCTTTGCTTCTGAAGCGTTTGGTACTGGTTCGGGTTTCCAATCTGTATAGTAAACTGATGTATTGCCCACTGTTCCAGTTAGACCAGTTTTGTCCCAATAATCTAATTTGGGTCTGAGTAGCATTATACCGCCCAAGCCTGACCCTTGATCGACAACAGTAATTTTTTCTAGCTCTCCATCAGAATCAAACTTTAATGAAAAATTTGGCTTCTTAAACCCATCGTTTTTACCAAACAAGCCATAAACTTCAAAATCTTCACCCATTCTAGTAGGGTTACTTACTGAGTCTGCAAGATTTTGGTCGTATGCGAATTTAAAGTTTGATATAGTTTTTCCGCTGCCAACGACATATTTTAATTTATCGGAAAATTCGAATCTCCTTGGGGCTTTAGCAGGTAATAGTCTGTTGCTTGGCTTGGTGACGATTTTGGGGTAAATCTCAAGCCAATAAAGACGCTCATCAAGATTTATTTTTACGTTTTTGGCGTTCTCTTTTTCCGACAGTATCGCATAAGCATCAAAAGAAAGAGCAATTTTACCCAACGTATAATCTAAATACGATATCGTTTCGCGTGCGTTTATGTCTGCTTCGGTATTCCTAGTGCCGAATGCGCCTTTAGTTTTTAAATGACCTAAATGGTTATGTGCGGCCAGTCTAAATTGATTTAAGTTTTTGTATACTGTTTTAAGAGTTTCTATATTTGCAGCACAATGAGCTTCTAAAAGCAAAATTTGCATTCTTTTTGCTTCTGTAGAATTGTCTGGAAAAATGCTACCCGCTAAACTTTTTACGCTGCTAGGCAAAATTATTAAAGCGTCAAGTATGTTACGTAAAACGCTTATTAAATCGTGCCTTCTAAACTCAGCCTTGAGCCAGCTAACAACCATTCCGTCTGTGTCTTGAGGCATCCAAATTCTAGCGGTGTGCCTGACATTGCCTCCGCTTCTCTTGTAGCTAGACACTCCAGATTTACTTGACATTATTCTACTGAAGATTCCTCCAATAGTACCTATCGCAGCCATACATATCGTTTTCCAATAAAAGAATTTCGCTACACCCTCCATGTAGTCTAGTTCTTTTGGTGTCGATACTGCCTGCGATTGTCTATATCCTGGTTTAGGTGGGTAAGTGGCTTGAGGCGGGTGCGCTGGGAAACCTGAATTCTCTATAGTTGTATTGCGTGGGCTTGCGGCCAACCATGTTTGTAGTCGGGATAAATTGGGTCCGCTTGAAGCGAATCTTGCGCCCATGCGTTGAGCGTAACGACTAACCAATAGCATTGCAGTTGTCCAAACTGCGTCTACCGCTGGGCCACTTCTTACTCTGGGGCTGAAAGCTCTACCTAAATCTACAGCGTAGTTTTCTTGAAAAGTGCTTAGTGCTTCATGGTATTCATCTAGCTCTTTCTGGTCTAGAGTTTGTTTTAAAGTTTCGTAATCTTGGTCAATTTTAGCATTGTATGCGGCATCAAGATGCTGAAGGCTTTCATTGTATTGTTGTAACGCTTTTTTTTCGTCACTAATCATATCGAGAGCTTTATCGCTCCCAATAAACGTAGCCATTTGTATAACACCTAAATCAGCAAGTTTTATATTGTGATTATAGATATTCATTGGCTTAATAGAAACCACGTCTTGCGCGGCTTTACCAGCTTCAAGATAGCCAGTAAAGAAATCTGTATCAGTGTTGGAATCAAGCGCGTCTTTAAATTTAGCCCGACTTTTAGTTATAAATTCTGTACCATCATGATTATGCGCGGTTCCGTTTTCAAAGAGAAGTATTCTTTCAAAATCGCTTTCAACAAAAGAACCTGAACCCATAGTAACAGTGCAAGAATGCCAAGTTCCGCTTCTGTCTTTCACCTTTATCGTAGGAAGACTGGCGTAACCAGAGCCTGCGTTAACAATCTGAGCAAAAGGCTCACCATAATCATTACTGGGGTTGTTTGGGTCTTTCTTTACAACTACATGAACTAAAACGCTTGTTCCAGTAAATCCTGATGGGTTTATGATGGCTATTTTGCTATCGCCTGCGTCTGCCTCAGTTTGAGGCGATATTAACGTGGCAACAGTTTTTTCAACGGCAAATCTTGGGTTTTGTCCGTGAGCAGGTTGATTTTCGTATAGTTCGCCCTTGGTGCTGGGCAAAGACATTTCCACCGAAGAGCTAACCGTTACATCAGCAACTGCTCCGCCGCCAGCTTCACCTGTACTTGCAACGCCGTCTTTAGCTTTGGCGCTGTGCTTTTGAAGTTTTAAAACAACTTTTCCCATATTAGTTTATTATTAAAAAGTCCTTGGGTTCGGCTACGCTAAAATATTTTTTATCTGAAAACTCTTCTAGTGATTCAACTGTTGTCTTTACTTTGTAGTGGTCTTTACCAATGCTGGGGTCTTCTGTGCTGGTCACAAAAGTTCTACTATCGCTTGGGGCGGAGAAAAAAGTATTTTGTAAATTAACAGAGAAAGCGTTATCAAAAGTCGTTCTAACGAATTCTTCGTATTCGCCTTCGGTTGTGAATCCATATGGCGGAGAGGTTTTAACTAATTGAAATTGAATATCAACAGACTCCGTGTTTACTTTTTCTATGTTTTTTGTATAAAACGCACCGCTTTGACTTTTTACATAGCCATTGTTTACGGACGAAGAATTAAAAGAAACTTTTTGATAACCCAAAAGTTTTTCGATGCGCGTAAAAAATTTAGGCCACGGATCGATACCCATCCGATTTTGCGAGTCTGGAACCCAAATTATACTGGCCTCCATTGTAAGAAGCCTGTTCCATTTAACTTTTTTATACCCTCTCATTTTATGATGACGCCCTGTCTTGTAACATAAACTTGTATCTGTAAATGTTTCTGTTAGCGTTAATTACACCGCTTTTGATAAGGTAGTTGTTCATTTGTCTTTTGAAATGTTTATCTGCTACGCTTATCATGTTTTCTCTAGCTTTATTGTAAGAGCTTCCTTGACCTGTAAATGTTCCTTCAAAAATTATAGATTTATCCGAAACTGCTTCGTGACCGTTGGTCGGCATGATGCTTAAACTATCAGAAATACCATTAATTTGACCGTTGAAAGACCAAACCTCAATTTTAATAGGAGTTCCAGAAGGAATTACTCCGTCCCACTGACCAGTGAAAAACACTGGGTTCTTGGCTCCTGATTTAATGCCTTCGATTCCATTTTTATAGCCACTATATATTTGATAGAAATGTGTGTCTTTTAAATTAAGATAGCCGCTTGCTGCTTGCTCTGTTAGTGTGTCTGGGTCTTTTCTTATATATTCTAATCCACCAGAGAAAGGAAACCCTGCTACAAATTGATATTCTTTAGAGGTTGGATAACTGAATGGGTATGGTTTCAGTACGTAACTATTGGTGTGCCCGCTGGCTATCGTGTTTCCTGCTGCGCTAAATAAATTACCACTATAAGTAGCATTGCCACCTGTTGCGTTTAACATCTGAATTGTTCCAGTCTCTAAATAAGAACCAGTAAAAGATGTCATCTCGTGAGGAGATACCCAAAGAATAGTTTCGTTTTTTAATCCAGCGTTTTTTCTATATAAGAGCCCATATACATTATCGTCATACAGGTCAATATCGATGGAGTTAGCAGGCAAAGCTTGCCCAGTAATCGCTTGGGTTGGCTCCGTAAAAGTAACTCCAGTCCAGTTTTGTTTTTCTACTTTTTTGTAAAATTTGTCTCCCACTATATAAGGAAAAGCTGGGGCATGATTGCTATCGACAGTAGTAAAGTAAGCGTAGACACCTCCTGGGTATTCAGGGGTCACGCAATTTCTTCCGTTGTATCTATCTAAATCTCCCAGCCCTGATACGAATTCATAGTCTTCAACGAAATAACCAGAGGGATAAATTTCATTATAATCTGGGCCAGCAGTTCGACTTGATAACTCTTTTAATCTCCAGCTTGGAGTCATTATTTTTGGAGTGCTACTTGAGTCTAAAGCGCTGGTGTAACCATAAGGCCCATAAATTGGGCTTCCGTCAAAAGCGTATCCGAGCAAAGGAGAGTGGGCTGTTGAGCCCGTATCGTACAAGGCAAACGGCGCTGCTTTATAATGGTAAGTGTTTACTGGTACGTTCCCACTTACTATGTCTGAAGCTGAAGCGGTGAACCCATTGTTTGAATCTTTAAAAATCGAATCAGCTACGAAAGAGTTTTCATTGTAGTTTCCGCTAAAATTATTTGAGCTCTTGTACCCAAAAGCTACGACTCCATTTTTGAAAACACCTATTGGTCCGCCAGCGTTTGCCTCTGTGCCGTCTGTAGTGTAATTAGAGTTTCCAGTTCTTGGTATTTTAAAAGATTTAACAGAATCGTTGGCGATGTCTTTTCCGTTAGCTGCATGATCTGGAATAGACAAAGTGTCTATATAAAGATACCCATTTGATCCGCTTGAATAATATAAATTAGATATTAAATGAGAAGCTGGATCATCGGGTACAGTATCATACTCACCAGACTTAATCACGATCAAATCTGTAGTATTAGGCATTAAGCTCCTAGGCAAAATAGAAACGTCTGTGTTAAAAGTCGGAATCCAAGAAGATTCTATTTGCGGCACGGGATATTTTGTTCCACTTTCGTGAACAAAATGAAATAAGAATGGTGAAGCGCTTTGTTGTATTAAGGCTCTTGTTTTTTTATTTAGTTTGTCATATTTGCCGCGAGAACTAGACATTTTAACAGCCAAAGGCTGTGAGTATTTAAAAAATTCTCCGTCGTAAGACTCAAAAGACGTACCAGTAGAAGTGTAGCTAACTTGGGTGGAAACAGAATATACCGAGTTTATTCCTTCAGAGTCTTTTACTTTATAAGCTATTTTACCTTCATTAGTCAGATAAAGCTCTAACTCGTCGTTTTTGTCTATAAAGCCATTTGCGATAATTTTTCCATCTTGAGTAATATAAACTGGATCAACTTGATCCTGTCTTAAACCCATAGACGTAGTAAGGCTATATAAAGGTCTAGAGCTATTTTCGTACGTGTCCGTATGTAAATAATATGGGTTTAGTTTTTTAGCCATTTATGAAGCCTTTTGCCTAGTATTATCAAGTTTTATTACACAGAAATATAAAAAAAATCCCCCACCCTTTCGGGTGAGGGAAATTTTGTGAGGTTAACTTAGATAGCCAAGCCAACCACTGCTCTGGAGTCAACACAGACTCTGCCTTCTTCAAGGAAGCCATAGAAGCCTTGCTTCTCTTGGCGAGCCACGAACTGATCGTCGGGGAGCACGCTGAACGTGCCACCGCTTTCAGCCTGACGAGCCACAGGACGCACGAATGCGTCTCTGCTCAAGTCAACGCCAACGAGAATTTCGTCGTCAGCGTCCACGAATGTACCAGTGTTACCACCGCCAACAACGGTAGTTCCAGCGGCGTCAATCATGGCCTTGAACAAGGTGTTGTACTTCTTAGCAGCGCCAAGCTCAAGGAGCTCGTGCAAGGTCACGCCGTAGATTTCAGCCATACCGCCAGAGTTCCAAATTTGATCTCTAACGTTGTCTGTCAACGGAATGTCAGTAAGCGAACCACTAGCAACAGGGTTGTAAGCGAACGCTCTGATTTGCTGCATGATCTCAGGAGACACGAACATGTCAGTGATACCCTTAGCGGACAAGCCAGCAGGAGTACCATTAGCATAAGACGTGTTGATTCTCTTGATGCGAGTCATCAGTCTGTTGATGTCATCAGGCACAATAGTGCTCTCGGTCGAGCCGCCAACGACATGACTCAAACTGTTTGTGCTTGCTTCGGCAAGAGCCTTAAGAACCACCGCCCAAGCATTACGCTCTTGCTTGATAAGAACCTCATTAGACATTCTTTCAAGAGCTTTGCTCACTACGTCCAAACGACCTCTGCGGGTGTAACGCTTGAGGAAGCTCACAGCGCTGTCGAGACGATAGGTGGTGATTTTAAGTTCGTTCATGCCAGAGACCTCGGAGGTGGGAAGACCACCAGCGACGGACTGAGACCAAACAGTTACATAATTTTGTTCCTCATCGTGGAAGAGGTCCAACGGCAAGCTCGGGCTATCGTCCTCATCATACTCCATATCGGAATAAATGAGAGAAGCTGAACCAGCTTGCATAAGAACTTCTTTAACAACAGGACCAACGAAAGCTGCGAAAGCCTGAGAAGCCTCATTGGCGACAGCAGCGTCTCTAGAACCCATCGCCTTGATGAGCTCTACTTGTTCTGGAGTATTTTTAAGCTTTAATTTCATAATATTAAATCTCCTATTAAGCAGTCGCGTCAACGTCGAGTTTCACAAGTGCGGCGTGATAGCTTGTGGAAGGCTTGGTCACAGCGGCTTTGCCACCGAGAGCCACACCCACTAGCTTGGCACTGCTTCCGCTTGAATCACCAAGGATTCCGTTGTTTTGCCCGTACAGAAGGGTTCCTGCGTTTACGGTTGATCCCGTCCAAGCGGACTCGTTGGAGTTGTAGAGGAAGATGCCTCTGCTCGCAACAGGAATTGCTTGACCTGGAATTACGACTCCCATTTCAGCAGCCTTACGGGGGTTATAAAGAAGCTTTTCACCGTTTTCGTCGGTGTCAGCCATAGCCATAAGGTTAATGCCAATGGATTTTTCTGAAACGCCTGCTAAATCTAGCTTGCCTTTCAGCGAGTATTGAGTGGAAACGACATTAGAGTAGCTGTTGCCAGTATCGGACCCGAGATCGACGTAATCGTCAGCCCCAAGACCAGACCATTGATTGCTCGAATCGAGCTTCAAAAGTCTACCAGCGTCAACCGAAGTACCGTCATAGGTAAACAAATTAATAACGTCGTTTTCGTTATATTGTCTGAATGGTTGTAACTGAGTTGCCATAGTATATATATCCTATATTAGTTATTCAAATCGAAATTATCGATACTGAAAGCGTTTTTGTATTTATCATAAACACTGGCTTCTTGAGCGTCGGTGGTGGCAGCAATTGCGCTGTCTTCCACTTCGGCATTGTCAATAGCCTCGTCTACGATCTCTTCAGAAGTTTCTTCCTCGGACTCAGAAGCAACAACCTCTTCAGAAGCTTCGGTTTCGGCAGCTTTCGCGTCCTCTTCCTTTTTCTTCTCTTCAAGAGCCTTCTTGTTCTTGTCCTTCAAAAGAACCTTCATTTTCTCACCGTAAGCGGCGAAAGCGTCGTCATCCATGTCAGCGACATCTTTGGCGATTACTTCACGATCTTCATCGGTGAGTTTAAATTCTTCGTCGAAAGAAGCCATACGCTCATTGAATTTCTCTTGAGCGAGACGTGCTTCTTCTTTATCTTTAAGCTCAGAAAGACCAGCCTGAACATCTTCAAGTTCCTTTTTGAGAGCTTCACGCTCTTCTTCAATTTCCTTGAGTTTAGTTTCAGAGGCTTCCAAAGCTTCTTCTTTTTCTTTCTTCTGAGCAGAGAAATCTTCCGAAGCCTTCTGAAGTTGTTCTTGAATGAAATCATGAACGGCAGATGCTTCTAGCGTTTTCAACGACTCATCATTGATATCTTTGATGCTTTCGATTTTCATAACCAATTGATTGTTATTATTTACATTGTTATCACTAGATTGAGAAGTTTTTTCTAATTTTTCGCTAGATTTCACTTCTTCCTGTTTTTCTTCTTTCTGCTCCTTTTGTATCGCTACTCCCTGCACGTCTGCCGCTGGGGTTTCCGTGAGGCCAATACCAAGAGGAACAACCTGCTCTGTGACTCTGCGATAAACGCTTCGTCCGTCTTCCAGCTTTCCAGTTCCTCCCAAAGATTTGAGATTCGCCTTTAACTGTCCAACTTTCTCTATTTCAGTCACAAATTCCGCGTTTTCGATGTTTTTCTCTTCACCTTCGATAACGACTAAATCATAATCAGAAAAGCCTAATTCCCAACTAGCAGAGATTTTTTGGTAACTATCTCCAGTGGGATCAGCAGAATCTTCGATCATTTTAGCTAAATTGGAGTTTACGACCTTCCAAACAATACCGCCTAAAGTAATATTGAATGGGCCTTTGTGGTCTTTTAGCTCTTCCGCTGTGATTTGCTTGTCTGTACCAAACTCGCTGAAACCAGCGGTCAGGATTGCACCAACCACTCGATCTCTATTATGCTCGATGTTAATTGGTTTGTTGATAAAGTTTTCGTAAATTTCCAGAGCAGTAGGAGTATCGATAACATCTCCGTTTTTATTTACTCTATTCGCAACGCAAGCGTTGAAAGCGATAGGCAAAAGATCAATGTTCTTCTCGGTGTCTACCTCTGGAATAAAATCTCCTACGTCAAGCAAGCTAGCCATAGCTAGGTATTTGTCTTTCTCCTCGGAAACCAAGGGCTTGATTGTGGAGCTAAAAATTGTTGTGTATTTCAATTCTTCCATGTTTAGCCTCTCTTATGATAAAAAACTGAAATTGCAGCGTGGCCTGGGGTAAAGCTTTTGCATACGATTGGCGCAACGCCCAAATCGACGCTAGCACCCGCGCCTACAGTGATTGTGTTTAAAGCCGAATCATCGGCAAAAGTTACGGTGGAAGCAGAAGTGTGGCCATTATGAATGGCGGTAACACGAAAAAAGTTACCGCTATCAGCGGAAACCTTCGCTGTTCCTCCACAAGCGATATTATTTACGTTTAAATGATCATTATTCATAGACTGAAAACTCCTCTAAATTTACACAAAAAACTAGTCAATTTCCCATTGAATTGGTTGGAAGTTAATATAAAGCTCGTCGATAGACTTGAAAGAGTAATCTAATTTATTTTCTTCAACGATTAGTTTTGCTGCATCAATATCTTTTTGGCTGGGTAGCCAATTAGCGGAAACTTCGATTAAATTAGGTTTTTTACAAGTATTAACCACATTTACGGTTCCAGCGTGTTCACCCGAAGCTATCCTTAAATATAAATTTACTTTAGCAAAAGCCCACTCTGTATTACTAACGTCTTCGTTTTGCATGTAGTCTTCAAGGCTATCGCAGAAGACTTTTTTTAATTGATGAAGTGTTACTTTTTTAGATTGAGAAGAATTATGGGCTTCAACTTTTTCTACAAGAGCGTTGATTATGCCCACAGAAAACTCAACCGCAGAGTCTTGATCTTGAGCTTCTTGAGGTTTAACCTCGATCACAAAATTTTGTCCTCTATCCCTAGAGGCGTTCTGTCCCGAAAGTTCGTAATCAAGGTTATCCATAGCGGTTATAATAAACTACACACTATATGGACATTTTACTAAAAAAATATAAATAATTATGCATTTTTATGATTCACTGCGCCCCTTTGCCTTGTTAAGCTCTTGCTGCATTTGCTGCAATCTGCCAACCAAGCTTTGAATAATTTCATTGGCTTCTTCGATAGTTGCGCCCATTTGCATAATCTGACCACGTTGTTCAATCATCTTAATCATGATTTCGTTGGTGTCTCTATCTAGGGTTCTCACCTCTTGAGTTAGCTCTTCGTTTAGCTGATGAACCTCAGATGTTTTGATTTGGTTATTCAAGAGTACGGCGAGCACAATCGCGGTGAAGAACAGCATTATGGTTTGAGCTAGCGAAAGAATATTTTGTTTAGCCCATGAAATTAGGTTTTTCATATATATTGTTACACAAAAAAAGAGCGCCAAAAAGCGCCCTTTCTTAATTATGAGTATTTATGACTAACTATTGACTTCTAGTTTTTCTGCTAGTTTTTGCACTGACCTATCGACTAAAGCGTGCTCTTCGTATGTGAGCTTGCTTTGTCTTGCTAAATTGACTAATAGATTGAAAGACTGCTGTAGGTCTAGTTCTTGAGGGACTTTTGGCTGCTCTTTAGTTTCTTCGCTCATAATTGATTTAATATAATCACTTGTTAGGATTTGTCCAATTGTTTTTCGAGCTCTTGCACTTTTGCGTCTAATTGTTTTACAGCGTTAAACAAAACCCACATAACTTGAGATTGTGAAACACCCTTTAAGGCTTGTTCATTTTGCTCTTCGGTGTTCTCGTGATAATTTGATATATTGATTAAAGACGTTTCTTCTTCGGTGAGTTGGTTTATTACTTGCTCTATTTCTTGAGCCAATGCTCCAAATTTAATTCTAGGCGTATCAGATTTTTTCCAAGTATATTTTTTAGGCTCAAGAAGCCTCACAAAGTCAAGCCCCAAAGAAAGGGGTTCTATGTTTTCTTTTATCCTTGAATCAGAAGCTGAAGTGATACCATCAAAGGAGTATACTTCGCCAAAGTAGCCATTCCTAAAAGCTCCCTCAGTATTTGAGTTAGGATTACCTATTTGAGTGCTAGCTTTTACATAATAATTTGGGCCTACCCCAGTGTCAGTGGGCTCTCCTAATCCTGGCCAGCCGCTACCGCTCGTGCCAAAGTTTAACATGCTACCGCTTCCGCGAGGGATTATTTCTTGAACCTTTAGGGCGGCGGAGGCATTGGTTAATTCCAAGCTTTGGGCTGTAATATTTGTTGAAGCCAAAGCTCCTACGTTGATTGAGTTATCAGCGCCTCTAACCACCAAAGTAGAAGCGGTGTTAGCGTGACTAGCTGATATATTAGCACTGCCAAATGTTACTGTGTCAGCTACATCAGCAGTTCCAGCGGTATTAGCTTTGCCTGTTGTGTTAGCGTTATTGTCAGGAATGTCACCTTCAGCTAAAGCACCAACGGACAAAGTTCCATTGCCGCCTGATAATTTTACAAAGCCATCGGCAGTCACCGCAGAGAACGCCTGATCACCTACGCCCGCGCTTATAGAGCCCGCAGAGCCAGCGGTAGTTGCGCCATCAGCAGAAGCGGCGTTTGATACAGTTAATGGATAAACCCCATTTGTTGGGCTGGGCAAAAAACGAGTATTGTCTGGGTCAATAAAATTTCTTACTTGATCAACTGAAAACTCACGCAAAAGATCACTGCCACTTATCTTACCAACTATCACATCTAAATTAGATGATGTGGTGTTGTCGGACAAAATTAGTTTGGCTATAGAGACTTCATTGCTTGAGTTTCTTGATACCAAAGACACGCCTCCAGTTGCCGAGCTTGATGGAGTATATGTAGTAGAACCAACCAGCAGTCCACTAGACGTAGTAGCATTACCGCTCAAAGCTCCAGAGAAAGTTGTAGTGGTTAAAGTGTTGGAGCTTGGGTTGTAAGTTAATCCTGCATCCACCTTTAAAGCTCTGTCGTCACTCGTGCCGTCCACAAAACTTAAATATCTTGTGGCGTTAGTGTTCTCTGAGCTTATCGCAATGTTGTCTGCATTAGTAGCGTTCGTGGCGTTGGCTACGCTTATGCTACTTAAACCAACAGTTTTTGGTGTGCCGCCAACCGTAACCCGCAAAGTGCTTCCGTCTAAATCAAGCTGAGTAAAACTAGCATCGGGTAAATCTAATGTTTTGGTTGTACCGCCGATTGTTACCGACATTGTACCGCCTGTTTCTGTCAAAGATGTAAATAAAGCCTCACTGTTGAAGTGAAGACCAAAAGAGGGGTTAGAAGAATCTATTGTCTTTGTTGTTTGGTCGGTATAAGCAGCATCAAAATATATCTCATCGTTAAGTGTTACATCAAAAGATGAACCACCGCCTCCTCCACCAGTTATCGTAGCTTCGTCAAAACCTACAATCAACCCTTGACGATTTATTTTTAACTGAACAGCTTTTGAAGCGCTACCAATAATTTTTAAAGCAGTGTTACCTGGCTCGTCGGCTATATTAGTGCTAGTGGTATTCCTGAGATCGGCGGGTAAATGAGAATTAAGTGTTGAGTCAAAACTAATGTTTGTACTGCCATCGAATGATTGAGTAATAGCATCAATGTCGCCAGCCCCTGCGGCGGATTTTCCTACAACTATGTTTCTTTGGGTTTGTAAAGCTGTAGCTGTATCGGCATTGCCTGTTGTGTCTTGGTTCCAAGTAGGGATTGCACCCAACTTAGAGTACGCGATAGCCGCGTCAGATTTAATATCCGCATCTACAATCACACCAGCAGCAATAGAAGTAGCGTTTCCTACAGAAGTAACATCTCCTGTTAGGTTGGCGTTTGTAGTTACTGTGTCTGCGTTACCTTCTAGTGGGCCAATGAATTTTGTTGCTTTTACGTTGCCATTGACTTCTAGTAATTCGGTTAGTGCGGTTGATCCCGTGCCTACGCCAACTTTTCCGTCATGATGTATGCGCATTCTTTCGGATTTAGTTCCAGAGAGGCAGGTAGAAAACTTTAATTCAGTGTGTCCGCTGCTACTGTCGGGAGCTATTTCAGCAACACCATTACTTGAATTATAATTGAAATTTAATCGGTTTGTTGTTGACCCACTGCCGCCAGGTATATTTAGTTGACCGTAAAAGTAAGTCTGTCCATCATAATCAATTCGTAGTCGTTCAGCGGTTGTTCCTGAATTATCAGTTTGGAACGAAATGTATCCGTTATCATTTGCGCTTGTGGTTCCACCTCGAATGTGCGCTACAGAGCCAGCATTATTAGCAAAGGCAATCGTACTAACTATATCAGTGCTGTTGCTGTTTGCGTGTGTTAAAATTAAATGTGCTCCAGCGGCATCTGATCCATCGCTTTTAATCTCAAGGTTTCCATCGGGCGTACTTGACCCCGTGCCTATGCCAACACTTCCATCTGGATGAAGAGATAATACTTCAGTAGTCGGGCTATCATCACTTATAAACCTCAGTCTATCATTAGCAATAATGGTAAATTCGCCTTGACTGTTTTTTAATTTTATGCCAGCATTACCAGCACCAGTATTTTCGGCAAAGAAATAAGTATTGTTAGTGTTTGCGCTATTATACAGCTTTACCGTGTCATGGTTAACATCAAGACGGCCATTAGTGCTGACGCTTCCGTCAGCTTCAATAAGCAAAGCGTTAGTAACGCTCCTAGTATTAAAAGAAAGATCAACATAACCATCAACACTAGTATTAACCGCTTTGATAGAAGCCATTACAGTGTCAGCGCTAGCACCTTGAGTAAAAGCGATACCACCGTAGTGAGCAGTATTGGTCGTTGCTCCCTCTACATTAAGAGCTAAATTAAATTGAGCCGCAGAGCTAACCCTTGAAAGGCCCATCTCGAAATCTTGAATCAAGTTAGCGTCGATACCAACACCAACATGCCCCAATACAGGAGTACCCGCATCGCTTCTAGCGAGCGTTAGCAATTCGACATTTCTAATTTTAGTAGGCATTAGAACAAGAATGGGGTTTCGTCGATCATCGGATCACCGCCGTCTGTGGTTAATATGTTTAAATTATCGTCCACTAAATGATCTAGGATAAACAAGCCTTGACCTTCAGCAGATATTACACTTCTAGCAAAGTCATAATCATTAGACATCGTAAATGTTGTGGAAACAGTTTTGTTTGACCCAATGTCTGAGTTGTAAGCTGCGCCCTCAAATTTGCTGCCGAATATGTTGAACTTCATGCCCTGATTACCTTGACTGTCTCTAAAGGTCAAACTCATGTCGTACTTTTCATCTCTGCGTAGATTATCTAAGAAGTTGCCAGAGATTTGATAATTTGACCCACTTTCAATCATATCAATTGTAACCGTGGATTTAAGAGGTAAAGTTAAGTTTCTGTCTACATGGTATTTATGACCAATGCAAGATAGGTTTTCTCTACTCATTGGTATGCTCATCTTAACCGACTGGAAGATATCTCTGTAAAATTGAACAGGCTCGTTTTCTGCGTCTTTGTAGACCTTGAATGAATCAACGTAAAAAATTAAGCTAGGTGCGCTACCAAAGAAAATATTGAAAACTTTATTGCTACTGGATGGGGCGGAAGTTAGTTTTTTTCTTATTTGTATTTTAGTCCAAGCATTACCCACAAACTGATTTAAACTAAATGTGCCTGGTATTCCATCTTGGCTTACGTTTAGTAGCTCTCCCTCTGGTTTGGTAGTGTTGGCTTTAACAAAAAATTCGTAGGTATAATATTCTCCAACCACCATTTGTTGTATTGGGACACGTATCATTGCCCCACCATAATTACCATTAGTAATTGAAGAGGCTTGATTAACCTGTAAAGACTGTAAGCCTTGGTATTGCTCTGAAGAAGTTAAAGCCACTGTGGCCCCATGAAAGCCAACAAAGTCGGTGGAGCTTTCCATGTCGTTTTGAACTAAAATATCTTCGTCCGCTGCTCGCTTGGATATCGCAATCTCAACATCTCCTGGTCTGAAAGTGTGGTTTACATCAAAGTTCGCGTTTCGCCTTGCGTAATTCTTTGGGATAATTAGCTCTTTATCCCCGTATTCAACTTCAGCGTCTTGACTGTTTATGAGTGGCGTTTTGATTCCTGATCCAGACCCCAGAAATATTACATTGTCAGCCACAAAGCCAACGTCAACTTTTGGATAATTACCAACTGTTATATCTAAGGCGTAGTCGTTTATGTAAGCGTTTTGAAAAACTAACATACCCAAATTATCTACTTGCTGGGTAGTCATCTCTAACGCTCTACCAGAAGAAATTAAATCTGGGATTTCACTGGGATCATACGCTGGGGTTCTTCGGGCGTTTTCTCCAGACTTGTTGACAGCTAAATATATATTTTGCTTTTTATTTCCGTCTACGAAGTTGTAGGTAAACTCTTTATTGGGTAAGTTTGTCGCTCCGCTAGTGAGAACATTGAACCCCATTTTTTTCTCATTACTTAGCCCTTCGATAAAATATGAGATACTACCGTTTACATCTGGTGGGCTAGAAAGAGTATGCGAGTCAAAAGAGGATTTCCCGACTAAACCAATATCTTCTCTATTGGTGGTGATATCGTAGTTAAAGCTTTGGACTCTATGAATTCTTTTGAGGACTTCGAACGTGCCTGTGTTTCCGTCAGAAAGAAAACCAGTAACTAGCGGAAAGTTATCTACTCCGCTTGGCAACCCGAAGAATAAATCTTGGGCGTTGTATATTATCCTGTTTGGCATTTACCACGACCTTACGCCTTGCTTGCGAGAAGAATACTTGCTAAGTAGTCATCTACTTGATGCTCAAAAGCAACTTCTCTAACTTCAGCTATTCTGTCGGGGTTAGTGTCAATAGGCTTCTGCACGTACTGAGAAACTTTTCCTTCCCAATCTTTTGGGTTTTCATTTGCAATGATAACGCAAGCAATTTCTTCTGCGACTTGCTTTTGTTGTTTAGTTAATCGTTTAATTTTGTGCTTCTTTCTAAGACTAGCCTCTACAGTTTTGAATAGCTTTGAAGCTTTTGTTAAATTATCTGTGACCTTTGTTAAGCTGTAGTTTACAGCCTTGGACTGCTCTCCTTGCCCAGCGGGGTTTTGCTCTGGAGTAGGTGCTGGCTCACCTTCTGGTCTTCCAGCTTCTTTTTTAATTTCCGCTTGGTTTTTGCCACCAATAAGCGGCTCGTATAGCCCTTGTTCCCTTAGCTCCTTAAACTCTTCCTGAGACTTGAGAGACATATCCTTATCAGGGAGCCTGCCTGTGTCGATTGCTTCAAGACCTTCTTCAGCAGTTAAGATTCCCAACTCAATAAGTCTATTGTAGATACGCAGCATGTTCGTATCGTCTCTCAATGTGATCCTGTCAAAGTAGGGCGTAGGGTAGCTCTTGAACCCCATAGACTTGGAAATTCTTTTTATTTCTGGAACCAAAAAGTCTTCCATGAAGGTATTTCTTGCTTGCTCTAGTCTTGCAATGAATAAGTCGATTTTTGCGTTTTGATTAGCAAACGTGCTTTCTCCGACTAAGATGTTATTTAAGCCAAGCTGAATATCTCTATCTACAACTTCGTATTTCTTTGAGTCGAGTAACGAACCAATGTTAGGAACAACAAATTCTGCTTTCGTAGTATAGTCAGCAATAAGAACTCTACCTACCGACTGGTTTTGAAATAAAGTCTGCATGGCCTCTAAGTTCTTCTGGTTCACGCCGCCCTTCTCTGGGTCAGTTCCCATAGTAACCAAAAGAATAGCTTGCTGCATAGTGCGAGCTATAGCCATATCCATCTTCTTTAGCTCCGCTTTATAATTGATGTCTTCCAGCACAGGGAAGCCCAACGGCACAGAAAATGGCTCGTAATCTTGCTTCTTGTAAAAGATTGGTTTTACTTTGTCTGGGTCAAGCTTCATTAATACAATTTTAGAGCGCTTGTTTGACTTTAGCATTTTCTTCGCGTCTGGGTCGAGCGAGTCGAAAATTTCACGATCCTCTTCTGTTTGAGGGTTTTGCAGCCTAGACAACTCGTAGTCTGAAAACACCTTGTAATAATTACCGTTCCAGAACGCAGCAGAACCAGTAAGCTGAATATCAGCAGGATTAAGGATCATATATCTCGCAGGTATAGTATTGTCAGCAGCAAAACTAGCGCCATACATTTGCGTGATCTTGCTCATGTCTTCTGGGCGGACTTTGCCATCAAACCTATAAACGAAAACATTACCTGATCTGAAAAACTCCCTAAAGAACTTGTCCTGAAAACCAATGATATTTAACTTCTTGAAAAAGGCGTCGAAAAAATCTCTAGACTTTTTAGTTCCGCCTTTAAAGTAAAGATTGCTAATTGAAAACTCTGTCATTAAGTCGATGACGTTTCTAAAAGCGGCAAAGTTGTAGTAGGCTTTCTGGCATAAAATTACAGCGTCTCTTATGTCAATGTTTGAGCGATTAACCGCTCCGACGCCTGGGGTATACTTGTAAGGAATCAAACCATCGGAGATATTCTTATATCTGTCCGTTCTAGTGATGTTGCCAGCAAGGTTTCTACGAGTGGGTGTTGTAGTGCTAGTGCTTGCCGACGCCAAAGATTCAGAAGCCTCAGAAACCATTAACGGTTTAGTCTCTTCCTCAACTTTTGCCTTCCTAGTGCTTTTCCTTTTACCTGTCATTGCTGTTTTGAGTTACACAATTATTGTATCATCATTGGGCTAAAAGTCGAATTTACGTTGATTTCTCCCAAATCCATCATATCAAAATAACATTTAACGGCCCAGTTGCCAAGCATTAGGGTTGTATAATTATCCTTTCTGGCTCTGTTGGCTGAAGTATTTCTCTTCAAATGCTGCGGTAAATCGAAAGATTGAGTGCCTCTAGCTGTGGAAGTGACTTCTAAAAGGGCGCATTGCTTTTTTGTTTGATATACTAGATTATCTTGATTTTCAATCAAATCCAATATACCCTCTCCCTTTGGGTAAGTCAGGGCGAGTCTTTTATTGGACTCCCTCATGAAAGCGTCAGGGTTAGGAACGATTCTAGAGCCAAACCACACCCTCTTGTGATCAATGCAAGCCTGTAGGTATTCGTTTGCGTTTCTTATGAAATTTGTAGTAAAAACCTGCTTAAAGCATATAAAGCCCATTTCTTTGTTGTATTGTCTTTTTGCTTGACGGAGCATTTTCTCGTAGTCGGCTCCTTCTGTGTCGCTGTTAAAGTCTATGAACTTAAGAGGCTTTCTTTTGAATTTTTCATTCTCATTACAACTATCAAGGAATTGATACCCCGCGTTGTCAATGATAACCATAGCCACATCAAAGCTTTCGGTTAGGTAGTGCATGTAGGCTATATGGTCTTTTAGGTCGCCGCCAGCCACCGCGTAGCTATGAACTAATGTGGAAGTTTTGTTCTCCTCATTTAATTCCATTACAGTCATAGCAAAATAGTCAGAGCTAGGACTGTTGGAAAACGATGGATCAATTGCGATTATGTATTTAGCGCCGTCTTGAGTTGAAAGTCTAAGCGTAGGTTCTTCTCCGTCTGGTATCGTGCATTCGTGCATTTTCTTTGCACTGAAGTAAGAGTCCGAGCCATCCGTAAATTGAGCGCAATACTCTCGCTGGAAAGAAGAATTTGACACGCCCCCAGTTTGGGCTTCTTCAATAATAGTCGGGTCAACCATTTCCTCTGGCAGAGCTTCATAACTCATTTGAGATATAAAATAACTAGCGTCAGAGGTTTCTTCGTTTTGTATTTTTTCCATCCACTCTTTGTAGGTCTTAAAAAGATTTTCGAATGTATACGAAGCAGACGATAAAGCAATCATCTTTGAGTTGTTCTCGAAAACCATGCGGTCTTCCTCTTTCATCGCTCCTTGCTCGATTAGCCTAGTTTCCATCTCTCTAATTTCTAAACGCTCTTTCATGTTTTGGGGAGCAACCAAGAATGGCATTAAGACAGTTTTGATGATGTCTTCGGGCAACAAAAGATACTCGTCAAGCACCAGTACGTTAGCGCGAAAACCACGAATCTTTTCACCGTTGAGTGGGATAGCAGTTATTGTTCCACCGTTGATAGACCACTCAAACTGATCGTTCCGTTTAGACTTCGCGCCAAAACATTGAGACAACAATTCAGCCCCTTTAGACTCTACAAGCTTTTCTAAGTTATTGAATATAAATCGAGCAGTACGAAATGTAGGGCCAGCAATCAAAATTTTAGTGCCAGGTTCAAAAATGCATTGAAGAAAACAAAACACAGAAGCTATAAAAGTCTTTCCGCAGCCACGCCCCCATACGCACATAGAGAAGTTGCGGTTCATCATTCCTTTTAGGGTGGCCTCTTGATAGGCTGCGAGTTTGATGCCAGAGATAAGCTCGGTGGTAAAACCTAAGTTTGCTCTTAAAAATTTAGCTAAAGATATCTTGGCTTCTTTATCGTCAAGCTCTCCCTTCAGGGACAAGAATTGGTCGTTAAGGTTTTCGAATTCCTTATCGTATTTTTCAGGAGAATACCACATTACAATTTCTTAGTATCGTAGGCCAATTGTAAATCCACGCTTTTAAACGCGCATCCAGATGTAAATATTTTCTGAACAGTTTCTGCCGCTTTGACTCTGCCTTTTACAAACAGAAATTGGATGAAGGGGTAAGTTTGACCTAGTCTTCTTACGTTATGAAACAAATACTCTGGAGTTACTTTGGTTCCTTTTTTGTAAACATGAGGCAAGTAGTTAAAGCCCAAACAGTTACTAAGGGTTTCTTCTACTAGGATAACAAATCCAGCATTAGCTTGCTGTGCTCTTTCTATTTCCCTGCAAAACCTATCGTAGCCCCCGCTTAAAGTCCCTATAAAATCGCTAGTTGATTTCCTCTCTATATAACACTTGCAAGAAGCCTCTTCGTCGCTAAAAGCGTAGTCGCCAAACTTCAAAGTTCTAACTTCGGTTTCCACATTTTTGAAATTTAAAGGCTTTTTTTCTCTAGTGTCTATGTAAATCTTTTTAGAGTTATTGATTTCTGAGCCAGTGATAATTTTGTCATAATTAAAATAGTCAGTTTTAAAACCTAGCTCGGTGCATAGATCATAATAATCTCCAAACAGTTCGTTGTAACATTGAATGGGCGGGATTAGTAAAGTTCTAAGTTCTACTTGAGTCGGGGCATATTCTAGGTTTTTTTTCTTTTTTCTCTCTACAAGAAGGTTCTTGCAGTATTCTCTAGCCTCTTCTTTAGGAGCAGACTTTATCCAGTTTTTTAAATTAGTTCTAGAATTGAAGTCGCTAGCGAAATACTGGTCTTTGCTTTTGAACTTTATAATTGTATTATCAAATTTATCGTACCTTGGGTACTGTGACTGATAATATTCAATGACACGCATTTTGTGCGCCTTTAAGTGGGCGTGCAATTGCCTGTCTGAATCAAACTCTTTTCCGCAAACTTTACACTTAACCATTTAACACCTCATCTTCGCTTATGCCCATTATCCGAGCTTTTACTTCATCCATAGAAGATAGCTTTTGTATCTCTTTTTTGACTCCTTTTTTACGTAGCTCTGCTAAAGCGATAAGTTTCTTTCTTGATTCTTCCTCTTTCCACATTTGCACAAGGTGAACAACGCTTGCACTTTCTTTTATTTGGCTTTTTAGTTTGTCGCTTCTCTTTTCTTTTAGATCACCCAGTAGTTTATGCTGCCGTCCGACGCACTGGTTGTACTCCGTCTGTGCTGCGCTAATAGCCTGAACTAAACCCATCGCTAACCGCCTACCTTCACTGTCTTCTGCTGCGTTGTCAAGCAGTTGTTGCAGTCGTTCAGAGCGAGCCTGAATGCTAGAACCAATAACTACCTCGGTAGATAATACTATATACTGATCTACTTCTTCCTGTGTTAAGTCTGGCTTATCATTCGTGTAACGAACAAAGCTGGACTGGAATAGCTCTCTATCCATGTTATTGTCAAACGTACTTACTTGGTGAACAAATCTCACTGTGTTGATATAACCCATTAGGGCGTTGATCTCTTTCTTTTGTCGGCCAGTGATTTTTTTCTTTTCTATTTTTTCATGTATGTACTTGTTGACTAGCTGTAGTGTCTTATCAAATGTTTTAGGCGGGGTATAAGCTGGGTCTGGTACGATCTCCGTGTTTTGACTAACTATGTTTTGAGGTAAGGTTTCGATAAAGTCTACAATTTGTCGTACTCTTCCATCGAGCGGTGTTATACTTTCATCTTTGTGCATTACTCTTCCTAGGTAAGTAGGATTCATAGTGCCAACATTATTAGTGATAAACTCTTTATGTTCTTCGGTTAGCGGCTCGATTTCTTTGGGGTGATAAACGTGAGACCCGTCTGCGTGAATCTGTAGCTCTGCTAGGTACGCTTTAAGCTCTCTAGCTTCCTTACTTCTGCCATCAAGCTCTGGCTTGTCTGGGTAAGCCGCCTTAATCAAGTCAGGTAATGAAGGGGCAGGTTCACCCGTTGACTCTCTTTCTCTCCACAGGTCTAAAGCCGCCTGATGCCTTTGGTCTTTTGTTAGTTCCGACATGCTAAAAAATATCCGCACCACTTCTCTCTATCTCTTTTTTGACTTTTATGAGAATAGACTTTTTGATGTTCTTGATTTGTTTGTAACCCGGCTGTCGATTTTTTTCTGTAGTTTTGTAGCCCATTTTTTTGGCCACCTCTTCTTCTTCTAAATTTTCAATATAAAGTAACTCGTAAACCTGTAACTCGTTAGCTTTAAGAATCGTTTTCATTTTCTTATGCAATTTGTCTGCGGCTACTTCAACGTCAAAAAAGTCTCCACCCATAGAAGATACCTCTTTTGTGTGATTTTCCAAAGCCAAAGGTAGTTTGGCGTCATGGGCTCTTTTTTTAGTCTTTTCCCATTTAGCGAACAAAGGGCATTTGTTGTCTTGGTCTCCGTAAATACTGCACCCACCAAAACCCTCTGCGGCAGCACACTTTAGGCATGGCCTAGTAAAATTACCATAGTTATTCCTTATAAGGTTTTTGATCTGGTTGGAGATGATTCTGTTTACCCAGGGTGTGAGAGGCTGAGACGGATCATACATGTCCCATTTCTTAAATATGTGAAACCTCAGAATCTGAGAGACATCATCAAAATCCATCCAAGCTAAAGCGGTTAGGTTCCATTTGTTCCTTCGCTTTTTAATCTCTTGGTCGATTATCTCGATGCATTCTTCAAACTTTGGCCTTTTAGGCTTTCTTGGCATTAAGAGCTTCCCTTTTGCCTGATGCTTCCGCCTTCGCGCTGTAATTGCTTCAGGGCTTCTTCTGGGCTCACTTTATCATCTTGAGGTCTAATGTATGCGTCGTCATTTTCAGTGGCCGTACCAGCGATTTCACCAATTTTCACTCCCTGCATTCTACCTGAGTCTATATCAGCTTCTAAACGGGAAATATTTGGAATTTGAGTGGAATCTTCATGAATTTCTTCATCTTCGTAAGATTCTTGAGCAATGACCTGATTTTTCGGTGCAGAACGCTTTACGGGCTGAACTTTAGCTTTAGCCGTAGAATCAAGAGGAGAGCCACAACTACTGCAAAATTTAGGCTTTTTTGAGCCATAAGCGTTAGGCGACCCGCAAGACTTACAATAAATGTTCATAATAAATTATATTTTTTTTAACAAACTTTTCTATTTTTAATGTAATTAGGTATACACCATGAAAAAGCCTTTTGTATTCAGAACTTATGATGGAAAAGTAAGATACGAGGTGATTTTGAAGAAACCGCCTAAAGCCTACAATGCTGTGGGGCTCTGCTTTGACCCATCAGAAGATGACCCGAAAATCTTAGTTAATCCGAACCAAACGGAGAGACAGCTTATGAACACCATGATTCATGAGTTTGCTCACGCATTTTTTTGGGAAGCATCAGAAGAAAACGTTACTAAGTTTGGTAACACTGTGACTAGATTCCTTTACTCCCAAGGATGGCGTAAAGCCAAGAAAAACCCCCAAGAAGAATAAAGGTAGATAGGGTAAACATACCCACGAACACTTGTTCGTGTTACTTGTTATAATTAAAAATATTTAAAAGTAATTAAAAAACCATTAGGGTTTCGTTTACTTGCTTTTTGATTCGTTTAGCTTCTTGATCAAGAACTTAACAAGCTCAGAGCGCATGATGTCATCTTCATCAAAAGTAAAGTGATAAATACCATGTTGCAGAGAGTCTTCGTCAGAATAGATTTGCGCTAGGTTTTGGTAGCCGCCTGTTTTATCACACCCTTTAAGGTCTGTTTGCATAGGATCAGCTAGAATGAAAGCGCGACTACCTTCACCCAAACGGGTGAGAACAGTCATTATTTCTTTTTCTGTTGAATTTTGCGCTTCGTCAAGAATAACGCATTTAGCTTGCCAGTTCATACCCCGCGCAAAGTTTACGGGGAACATAGAGACTCTATTTTCTTGCTCTAGCTTTTCGGCTTGCTTTCCTGTCAAAAGCTCTGTGAGTTTGTCTAAGAATGGCAAATTAAAAAACTTTAGCTTTTCATCAGCGTTACCCGGCAAATAACCAAGGCTTTTGTCTGATGATTCTACGGCAGACCGTAGATACATAATCTCTTCAATAGACTTGAGATTGAGTAACTGAAGAGCGCAGTAGGTTGCCAGCAAAGTTTTAGATGTGCCCGCTGGCCCGCTTACAAAGATTATTCTTGTGTGTGGATGTAAAGCTACTCTAAAAAAGTCTTTCTGTTTTTCAGTCCAAGGGAATTGGTTTACTCTGATTTGTCTTTTAATTGGGTTTTCGGCAATAAAACGGTTTTCGTCACAGTTATCTTTTCTAACTTCAGTCGCTAGTTCTTTGCCGCCTCGGATTTTGATAGGCTTGTGAGCGCCATCTCTGTTTTTCATAGGCTTATTGAGAATTACACAATTCCTTTAGTTTTTGTGTAAAATAATGTATGAGTATAAAACCTACACTCAAAAAGTACGTGCTTCCGTTCGTATTGCTCTTGCTTATACTGTTCTGCGGTTGTGGGGCTCTGAAGAGCGGAACGTTCGTTACAGACGATTCTGGGGCGTTTAAAAGGCACTACATATCTTGTGGGCCAAACGCTATCGAGAATGCACTCAAAGAATTTTCGCATCTAAATGTTACATATTCAGACATAGAGATAAGTAGGGAAATTCAAAAAAGCGGAAACCTCATGAGAGTAATAATGAGCGTCTTTAATCAAGAGGCGATGGAAATTACTTGGCCGCATGAGCTAGTTAATTTTCTTACTTCAAAAGGCTTTACTGTTGAACAAACAGAATTCGATAAGTTAAAAGCGGGGGATGTTGCTATTGTTTTAATTAAAAAGGATTTTCATACGTATCACTGGGTTACATACCCAACTAAAAGTAAAGATACAATAGAAAACTTTTTCTCGACTTCAACCACAATTGTAAAAACATTGCTAATAAAAAAGAGAGCCGCGAATTAACACGGCCCTCATAACTTCAGTCATTGCGACTTTGGTTTATTGCTCAGTAGATGCGACCTGAGCACCTTGGCTGGTTGCCTCATTTGGAGTGGAGTCCATTTGAGTCGATTGAATCTGTGTGATGGAATACACAGCGTAACCAGTCAAGGCAAAGTTAACAGCAAGCAAGATCATAGCGAGTCTTGCATAGGTAGTGTTAACAGTTGTTAGTTTTTCGCCAAGACTCTTCTTTTTCGCGGTCTTGGACTTTGTTCGCTTACCCTTAAAAGGAGCGTCACTCTTCTTGGTGTTACTCATAGGTCAATATCTTAATTATATCTCGTAATTTGTCCAATCATTTTGTAAATTTTTTCTATCAAGGCTCACTAACCAATTATATACGCTACCTTCTTTATAATTATCTATATTTATGGAGGGTACATCCTCACCTAAAGCTCTAGACGGCATGTATGTAGTCAAAGCCAATACTTTTTCTCTAGGCAAACAAGATAAAGCAGTATGTATATTCCCCGAAATCACCCCAATAAAAGCAAAACTACCCTGAATCAAAGAAATTAAGTTTTCAGCCCCGCATTTAACTCCTCTCACATGAGCATTTATCCAATCAAAGTTTTTATTTTGTGGGTTTGTATATTTGTGTTCAAAGTTTGTCTCTATTGGAATCAGCCCCGTTTGTATGATCTCACTCCAGATTTTATGCGCCGTTTCTTCGCGTCCAACCATGCCGAAGGCTGATGGCCCCCAAGTGCTAAAAAAATGCACTGTAACTAAACGTGAGGCCATTACGGGCAACGGCTGATGCGGTCTCGGTAGGGCTTCAAAGCTTCCCACCTCCTCTATCATACAATTTTCAGCTTTGCTTATTTCTCCTTCTCTGTTTTGAGTATATGCAATATAGAACGCAAGATCATAATTATCTATATTTATGTTTTCTCTGTTTACGCTAACGTATTTCTCTCCTTCTACCAAAAACTTTTCATAACCCATGTTTTTGTCTAAAGCGTATGTGAACTCTACATCTGGATACTTATCAGAAAGATATCTATATACCCCGCGAAAACCCAGAAAGTCTCCTAATCCATGCAAAAAAGCTAAAAGCACACGTTTTGGCTTTTGCTCCTCTATGTAAGCAGACATCTTTTTGTTTGTTTCTAGACAATTGATAATTTCCATATATCCGTCCTGGTTTTTTTCACCTTAACTTATAACTAAACGCGCCGTTTGTCTAAACCGTTTGAAATGGGGGTGGGGGGTATTGTTTCGGGGAGAATGATATTTAACACCGCCCCCCAATTTTTTTTTGCCCTATTAAATTAGACTTTTAAAATAGGGGTGGCCTATGGGGGTGGATAGGGCAGGGCGCGGGTAGGTAAAACGACGAAAACCCTACCCGCACCCCGTGCTTCTTAACTCGTAAGATAATTTGACACCTCAGAACCGCTGGCGATGCGCAATTTACGCGCCTGCGGATACTGATAGTCAGTCTTGTGGACGTAGGTCACTACGCGCTGATCACTGATGCGACCAACAACACGCTCTACCCTGTCGTTCTCCTCGTTGTAATACAACGAACCGTTCTTTACTTCTTTCATCTTCATAGTTTGTTTTCCTTTAACTCTCTCTAGTATGCCTGAACCTTGTAACCGATGCAAGGTTAAACTTCGTAGTCGGGAGCGAACTCGTCCTCGAAGAATGTCAGCGCGTCATCGTTCGTGTAAACCACGCGCACGTTAGCCATCACATCCATAACCTTGAAGCTCTCAAGCGTGCCGCCGAAGTCATCAAAGCTGCGATGGTCGATGACCGAGTGAAGCACTCCGTCAATGGTGATGTACTTTTCGTCTGTGTCTAATACTGCGTTAATGTTTTTCATTGCTATACCTTTTTGTAAACGGGTTTGCTACGGTGTCCCTCAAAGTAAGCGGGACTCATGCAATCTACTTCTTCGCGTCCTGTCTGAACGTACAGGTCGCCAACCACATAACCGTTCCAGTACCTTTTGTTCTGATTGTAATAAAGGTCAATGGCATTGGTCATGTCCTTAACGAACGGGCTAGTAGCTGGCTCGTGTTCACTTCTGAAGTGAGCGCAAACATTGTCAGGGCCATTGTAACCCTTGGTCACTTTCTTCTCGAATGCTGAGAGTTTAATGTAATAGTTCTTCATGGTCTTAACGCTCCATTGCGATCTGTTGATTCACCAAGGCTACAAAGTGAAGCCTTGCCTTAAAG
>MDTC01163099.1_pt1 | contig 32939 bp, 23 predicted proteins | sample 811181 | NCBI WGS metagenome assembly MDTC01 (sample SAMN05326644, study PRJNA326480) | marine metagenome | isolation source: seawater | place: Pacific Ocean: North | collected 2011
AACTGTTCAATGGCTAATAAAAATAAAAATTTATTTAAATTTTTGTCTACGTTTAAAGGACTCATACTAAGCCATATACAGCCAACACCAAGTTCAATTTTGCGTTTGTGCTGATGATAAATTGGTGATAGCTGGAATTGATTCAAACGAATACTGTCTTCATCGCTCGGCGATAGATTTACTTTATAAACTTTATGTTCTTCTTGTAGTTTATATCTTTTTAAATTATCGTTGTGTAGTGATAAACTGTGATAAAATTTACAAATATCATAAAAAATATCATTGACAACACCTGGTCTATGGTCTATATAATGTATTTGATCTTCACCTACTATTATATTGTCAACTACTAAATCACCATGACATGCACCTACAACTCCTGTGCTTACCAAGTCCCAATCAATGTTTTCAACAATTCTAGTACAATCAACATAGCTATCGTTAATCATTATTGTTCCACCAAACTCAGGAAATTGTTGTACTATTTGATCAAAACGTTCCCAGGTTTTGTCTTGCCATAGTGCTTTGTTCACACAAGGAATATTATTTTTTAAACTAAAACGCCAAGTATCTTCTAAGTTGTTTAATAGCTTATCAAAGTCACCATTAAATGGATTAACTTTGCCGTCCACATGTTGATATGATAAACCTCGTTCACTATGCTCGATAGGTGTTGGGTGTGGATAATTGTTGTTTAAATGTATTTGTGGTTTGGTATGAAACAACTTTACAATTCTATTGTTTACATTATAAATTTCTTGTTGTGTTTTATCTAGTACGCTAAAACTAGCATCTTGTTTTACTGTGTGATAACTTTGTTCATTACCTATATCGTACCAATCGTCAAGTGCAACACTTTGTAAATCGTTTAATTGCTGTAGCAATAATAAATCATTTCTATTAATATCGGTGGCTTGTAGTATATCGAAATACTCTTTGCTATCTTTTATATAACTAATTCCGCTGTATACCACATCTTCACTGGTATCATAATACTGTGCATTTTCAGGTGTGCAAGTAAACCAAGTGTTTTTATCCACAGTCGCAACACTGGTGCTCCAATTATCACATGCATTGTAGTACACGGGTTCATCAAATACATAGCTGGGTATTTGTTTAAAGCTGGCAATTTGACTGCTATTCCAGTTTTCAACAGGAATAAATTCTACATTTTTGCGACCCGTGTGTTGTATATACTCTTGTATATACTCAGCTTCATATCCTAGTGTAATATAAATCTTTTCTACGTTTTCAAAACTGTTGATAATATGATCAATGACTGCACAATCGCCTATGCGGATAAGTGCTTTGTGAAATTTTGTGTACCCAATACTTCTTGAGCCAGGGCCACTACAGGGTATTAAGAGATTAGGCATTCGATATTAGCCTCATAGTTGTCATTGAATAATACTTTACTACCAGCTACTAGTGTAACTCCAGGTTCATCTTTAAATTGTTGTACTGTAGACAGTTTAACTCCGCCGTCTACAGTAACATGACGTTGTGTATCCGCAAGTGTTTCCAAGTTGTAGTATGCGTCTTGTACTTTTATTCCAGGATTATAAGCCATTAATAAAAATTCATCAACTGCTAATCTATCACAGATTCGATCAATTTGTTGAATAGTATGATAGGGTTTAAACGCTAGTTTTAGCCTTGTGTCTCTGTTTAAAAAGTCCATGCATTGTTGTTCGCTGTGAAAACTTTCATAGTGTGCAAATATTACATCTGCTTGTGTGTTGAGTATGTCTTCCCAGGCTGGATTGTTACAAGAGATCATAGCATGTATATCTATGTGTTCGGCATAGTCTAACTCATCAACAGCTTCTGGGTGTACACCCAAGCGTGGTACAAAGTGTCCGTCCATAAAGTCCATGTGTACACTCATTTTGTAGTGTTGCATTAATCTTGCATAGCTTTGTTGAATATTATTAGGGTTATCACATATATAGCTCAAACTTAACTGCATGTAAAATCTTCTATTATGTTTTCTTTGATATTTAAACTATCTTGATTGCCCCAATAATTTACTTCTTGCTGTTGTACAAGTTCCATACTCAAGTTTTGGAGATCTTCGTAGTTAATTATTATTTCATCTTTAGGTGGACTTATATTAGTGTATTCTTTCGGAAAGTTTACAATAGCTATTGGATCTGTCATACATAATCCAATATTAATCCAGTCTTGTTTTGTATCTCTGGTAAGTTCATCATAACGTACCCATTTGTCTACTTTTATATTATAGTAATTGTTCTTTAGTTTCATTGTTTCCCAATAAAAACCTTTCCAAAACATTTTAAACATCATTGGATCAACCTCTATTGGCTTTATATCTTGTTGGTTTGCATACCATTGGTCTTTTGTAACACTTACACACAGACTAGCAGTTAATTCAAATATATTAGGTCTCCACACTACAACAGTAAAGTCCATTAGTCCTTTTAACCTGTCAAGCTCTTCAGGAGGCATTTGAGGCAAATGTAATGTATGATTTTTTATTACTGCTCTAGGAGTTTGTGCAATTAGATCTAATTGTTCGCTAAATGTCGAACTGTCTCTGAAGTCACTGTTAAACGGTTCGTTACCAAAGTCTACTTGTTGTTTAGTTACATAATGTTGTCTAATAACATTATATAGATATGTAGTACCACTTCTTGCTTGTCCTAATAAATGTATTCTCATAACCAGCCCTCATATTCAGGAATAACATCAACAATATTTTGTTTTCTAATTGGATCATATAGTTTAACTCTTTTTTTGAATTCTTCCCAATCACTGCCGTGACCAATAGGATCAACAGTTTTAATATGATTGTAAATACCTTCCCAAGTTTTTTCTTCAATGATATCTTTCCAATGCGGTTGCCATTCATTGTTTATTTTGTTTAACAGTTGTTTCTTTAGTTCTTCAGGCATATTGGTTACACATGAGCCGCCGTCATAAACATAATTTGGCCAAATTTTGACTACGCCTTTGAATTCCCGTTCATAATATTCAAAACTACGCATTAGATCCCATACGCTGTAGTTGCTGATACTATAGCTGATCTTAGGTCTAAACCCATGATCCCAAACAAAACGTTTTAAATTTTTTTTAAATACGTCCCACTTGCCTGGATATCTTGCATATTCAAAAGTAGGGCCAATTCCATCAGCACTGAACAGCATATGCACAATTTTAAAATGAGGCCAGATGTTGTCTATTGCATTTTTTGGATAAACACTACCATTTGTAGCATAGTTCAAAGTTATGTTTTGTGCATATCCTTTTTTGATAATTTTTTCTAAAAATTGAAATTGCTGTTTAATTAAAAAAGGCTCTCCTCCATATAAATCAATTTGATCGATATGTGGTAAAAACATTTCTAGTGTTTCCCAATATTCTTGACTTTCATACCATTTCATATTGTGATTTTGTTTACTATTAAAATAGTTATCAAATCCTGCTTGCCGTAGATCGTCTACCCAACGACTGCTACTCCAGGCATTGCAAATTCTACAAGCTAAATTACATAGATTGCCCAACTTTAAATCTAAATATTTGTGTGTAAATTTATTTTCAGTTATCATTATTCCTCGATCGGCATAACCTAGATTTTCTCTCATGCGTCTTGTTACACCACCATCAGCTTCTTCAATATAACATTCTTCACAGCCTCTAACAGGTTTATCTTCTAGTGCCTGTTGACGCATTTCAACTGCATCTTTACTGTTTACAATGTCTTGAATATTGTGCGTTGCCGCATTGAAAGGCACACCTTTTTCATCCTTATAAACAGTCCTGCTTACACAACAAGGTGCAACATGTCCAAATGTTTTAATTTCATAATGAAGGAACGGTAAAGCACAAAAATACTTGGTTTCGAGCTTTTGTCCATCTTTACTTCTAGAGTAATCTGTTTCCATATCGATCGAGTTTTTACCTTAATTTCTCGTTGTATTTAACAATTTTTATAATTGGGCTTTGCGTTCATTGTACCAATCTAGCCAACTATAATCCCAACTCTTGTTAGCTAATTTATTGTTGTTTTCATCTAATAGACTAATACTATAAATGTCGTCGTATTTCCACAGTTCCATCATAACCAGCATATTGTCTTGTGCAAGTCCACTTTCTTCTTTATTGATATCACCAAATATGCACCAACCTAGGCTAAGTGTTTTATCATTTACATCAATTTGTTTTTCCATACACCATGTACGAAACGAATCCCAATCTTCACTTTCTTTTCCGCTATTCAAATTGATATCAAACTCGCCGCTCAAATAGCGTATGCCACTTATATTACTGTTATAGATATCTTCATCATCGTCGTGCCATGCTTCTCTGTGTGTTTTACCTGTTTGTGCATAGTGCATTCTTATTTGGCCAAATTCTTGATCCTTCATTTCAAAATGATCATAGTCTCCATTTTCCAATACCATGTCATGTCGTATAATAGGCTTCATACAAATAACAATACTACTTGAACTCCTGCCTAATTTATATGCGTTTATTCCTCTGAGTTGACTTTCTATTTCATGGCACAACCAATTAAAGTTGTTAATACTAAACTGATGAGGTAGATCAAATTTCTCGTAAATTGGATTTTTGTTCCATATTTGTCCAATTAGTATTTCAAAATGATGATGTATTTTGTTTAATTTGTCTTGATTAACTGTATCTGGATCAAAGTGCAAATTAATAATATCGTAATCAATTGCATGTTTTATACAGTAGTTGTTTACTTTGTCAATGTGAAAATTAAGCTCTTTACACATAAAAGGTATACTACGTTCGTTATTTGTTTTTGGATATACCCACCCATGTAACATAAATTGTTTTTCTATTCTTGCTTCAGTTTCCAAGTAATCAGTCTGTAGTGCTTGGGCCCATTTTTGTGCTAGTGCATGTTCTCTAATATCCCATACAACATCTTTTGAGTCAGTGTCCTCGGTGTTCCTGAGTGTTATTACTAACTTTTTGTACATTATTCTCTGAGCTCCACTTCTACTTTATCAAAAGGTTTTAGCTGATATGCATGTGAATCTGCTAGTTTACCTATTTCAATCTGACCCCATTGCCTTGGATCTTCATGGTCAACTCCTTGTGCGTTTTGAATACACCATTCATCGTACTTGTCCCAATCCCATATTGCATTGAAGTATGGCAACATTATTTCATTGGTAATGCTTTGTTTTGGATTACTTTGTTTACGCTGTGCCGCTTGCTTATCATCAGCTTCGTACATGTGCCATAGTGTTTTGCCTATTTCACTGTAGCCTAAATACAAACAACGCTGAGTGTATCCTGGTGTAAACAAGTCCATGTGTTCTTCTCTGAGTGGTATTTTCTTAAATGGATCCATTCTAAAACTTAACCAGCTACCTTCATATCCAACTCTATCATTTTCTAAGTTGTGTATGTTGTCATTGAATTTACTGATTAATGGACCTAGCCATCTATTTTCCTCATTACTGACCTGATCAATAAGTATTTCGTACTCTTCAACATAGTTGTGCAAATAATTAAGTGTATCTTGATTCCATCCATCAAGTATAATTTCTGGATTTATTTTTCCTATTGTATCATTATATATTTTTGTTTCTAATAACTGTTTAGCTTGTCTATACAGTTCGCAATACTTGTTAACAGTTTCGCTTTTGGTAAACACCATACTAGTATTGTATACTGGAACATCACTACCATGCTTTACAGTTTTAACAAAGTCTTCAACTGCTGGATTATTGTCGTATAAATTGTACAACAACTGGCTTTTTTGATCCCCTTTCCAATAAAATTTAATTAAGAATTGTGTCATGACCTGGCCCCGCTTTTGTATGAATCAATCTATCTATAGGACTATTGTCTCCACAAATTTTAGCACAGTACATACACTTGCCTTCTTCGTATGATTGATAACTCCAAGACTTTAATACTGTTAAGTCTAGATAATTCATTATATCACTAAATCTATTTTTTGTCAAGTCCAAGTACTGCATATCCCACATGTTTTCAAGTTGTCTTTTTGCATCATCTTGTCTTCCGCTTGTCCATAATTCTCCAATGTAACAGCAAGGCATAACAGTACCATCACATTGTATCATTATTTCACTACCATTTCCTTTTAGACTTTTGCAATCTATATTATGATACTGATATTGTTTGTATGCTTCAGGAGCATATAAATCTTCCCATTTTTCTGGAGGTTTACCCACACTTGGTGAAGGATCTTGTAAGTTTCTTTCCATGCTTATTGGTGCATTCACATACTGTAAATCTGTTGCGGCTTCAATATAATATTCTAAATCACCTATATTATCATACACACCTCTTTTTTGTATTTTGTTATCCCATACCAACCCATCAGGATTTTTAATTCTAACACTTTTAAATCCCATCTCTTTGGCTAATTTCTTGACATCTTCAATTTGATGTTCGTTGTGTTTGAATACAAGCATATCCCAATAAGCTGTACCACCTGCTTCTATGAATGCTTGTGCATTACGCATTAACTTATCCCAATTTACATTTCTCCTATACAAATGATTTGTATCTTCTAGTCCGTCGATACTAAACCACATAAACCATTTAGGATTCTTTTTTAGTATCTTACCTGCTTCTCTCCAAAGATTTTCACTTCGTAATCCACCATTGCTGTGAGTTACTAATTGTTTGTTGTATGGTAATACACTAGCACAATAATCTAATATCTCAACAATATCTTTTGCGGCAAAAGGATCTCCTTGATTTCCACACAACATCATTCTATCTACATTTTTTGACATCAGATCAACAGGAAACCAATTTTTAAACTGTTCAATTGTAATGCTCGTTGGCACAAGACCTGGTCTTGTTATTTTACTACCTGCCCAATAGCGAGGGCATATAGGACAAGCGGCATTACATACATTGCTTAGTTCTACATGAAACTGATATTGATTGTATTTAGGTTGTGTCCAGCTCAAAACAAAAACTCCAACTTAGGAAACACAGTAGGACAATCTTCTCGTCTTGTGTTGTCTAATGCTTTTGTAAAATGTACAAATGTTTCTCTAGCTGAATCGTAATTCAACTCATTGTGATATCTACCCATCAAATCTGTGTGCATGTGTTCTGGTAGTTTAACTGTTAAACTATCTAATTTTTGTTTACGCATTTTGTCTGGTATAATGTAAGCTGTTTGATAGTCTGGACTATGCACATGGTTATAATAATGATACAAGTCTATATCGTTGTCTTGTAGCCATTGCCAAAGTTCTTCTACATATAAAAAGTTGTACACATTTACAGTTTGACAAATCAATAGTTTTATGTTAGGGTAACGTTCTTGAAATAAACGAATGTTTTTTATACTCAATTCCCAATTGGCAGGGTTGCGTATGTATGCGTTTCTTTGGTCAATATCATCTAAACTTAGATTAAATCTTACTCCGTTAAATTTACTGAGTATTTCTAATCCAGGTTTAATTTTATCCAAGTCATAGTTGAGATTAGTATGGTATCCTATGTTTATATCAGTCTTTCCTCGATCTAATAATCCTTGCAAAAACTTAAAATGTCTTGGGACTAAAAAAGGTTCACCACCACTTATATGTAACTCTCGTAAATCACCGGTGTGTTCTAATATGTCTTGATAAAAATCATCGCTGTCTACCCAATCAAAACTGTAGCGATCTTCAGCTCGAATATTATCATACGCACTTGCCAATGGTAGCTTGTCTTTGAGCATATCATATTCTTTTATCCATTTTGTACTGCTCTCAGCATTGCAACTTCTACAGCGTAGGTTGCAATGATTACCTAGCCTAAGTTCTATGCTACGCAAGTTAGGTTTAATTGTACCGTCTGCTTCGGTAACTGCTTGCCAGTCATCTTTCCAAATACTATCTCGGATACGTTTGCTTCTACCTCCACTGTCTTCAATTTTTTTACAGCCCATACAAGCATCTGGAACTTTACCTTGTAACATTTCTTTGCGTATGCGTTTATAGTTGTCGCTGTTTATGATTTGTTCTATGCTATAATTTTTTACACCAAGTATATTCTTTTTACCTCGTTCATCGATGTTATACCCATGCCCTATTGCTTTCTTATGTTCTGCTTCACAGCATACACTAGTACTGCCATGTGGGAACATACTAAAATGTACCCAAGGTAAATCACACAGGAATTGCATCATACCATTCCTTTAAATGTGGGAAAACAGTTGTAAATTTTTCCTGTCTCATATCATCTAACGCATTTTGTTTTATTTTGAACTGTTTGCGTAAATTTTGTACGTCATCAAAATTTTGCATGTTATTCATATATTCAACTATTGTTTGAAATTTAGTCTTTAAATCATTTTGTATGTTTTCTGGTTGTGTAGTTACATAGTTTGCTAGCTTTTGTTCTACTTGTTGTTTAAGTTCATCGCTTAATATTTTAACTGTAAAACTTCTTGGATACTGCAAGAGATTGTGCAGTTGAACTCTAAACATTGGTAAACCAATTTCATGTAATCTTTGAAACAGTTCAGGTAGAGTCATCACATTCATAGCTTGTGTAGTGCAGTCTACATTTAATCTAACGTTTGTATCTAGCAATCTTTTGATATTATCTTCAATGTCTTGCCATTTGGTTCCTTTGCGTATGTATTCTGCTCTTGTTTCTATATCATCTATACTTGCATTTACTTGTACTAGATCAAAACGTTTCCACATGTCAACTAAATCAAAGTCTCTGAACTTTAATTTTAGTAAATTGCTGTTGTATCTAATTTTCACATCAAAACGTTTATGATCAATAAGTTTTTTAAGTATGTAATAGTGTTCTTCCATTATAAGTGGTTCGCCACCTGCAAAGTAACAATACTCCACATCTTGAATTTTGCTATCAACCCATTCTTTAAGATTTATTTGTGATTTTTCTTGACTGTTTACAACTCTTTTTTCTACGCTAACTTTAGCTAGTCCTCTACGTTCTAGTTCAACTTCATCATCAAACCATAAACTACTAAACCCAGTTCCGCACATTCTACATTTCATATTACACAAGTTACTGAATCTAAAATCCCAATACTTGAAAGTTACTTTGTTTATACTTCCGTCTGTATTAGTATTGTTGATTAGTTGAGGTATGTCTTTGCTAAAATATTCATTATGATGTTGCCTCATGCTTATTACATTGTATTGTTCTCTTTCAAAACACCTTATACAACTATCGGGCTTTTCATTATTTAAAAGTTTGAGTCTTAGTTTTTTATACTTTTCATTGTTGATAATTTCATCAGGACTACCATCACTTAGATCGCCCATAGCACTTTCTTTATGACCAAGGCAACAATGATGCACTTTTCCATCTGGATGAAAGTGTAGATGTAACCAAGGTAATACGCAGAATGTTTCACTTACTGTCATCAGCTATTCCACTGCTTGTCGTACTGTTGCTTTGCCTCCTGGTAAAAATCTGTTAACTCTGGAAAAATTTCAACAAAACTTTCTTTTCTATGTTTGTCTAGCATATCTGTAACTTCACAAAACTTTGCTCTAGTAAAATTCAATTTTTCATCATCCATATCATTTTTCAAATAACTTGTAATACTATCGTATTTGTTTTTGAGATCTTGTTTTCCATTTACATCACCAATACTAGTGATGTGTTGGTCAAAAGATTCTTTTATTTCCTGTTTATCATTGTCTAATAATATATTTACATGATACCATTGGGGATTTGTCAACACATTATTTAAATGTATTTTTGTTGGATCTAATCCTTTGCTAAACAACCAATCAACAAATTGAGTAGTTGCTTTTACATTGAACAAGTTAATAGTTGGTGAAATATTGAACATGATGTCTTCTTGACTTATCCTATCAACATTCTTTTCAATAGTGCTCCATACTGTACCTTTGCGTATATATTCTCCTCTAGTATCCATAGCATCTAAACTTGCAATCACATTTACACTATCAAAATGTTTCCATAATTCTATGTTATCCCATTTTTTAAAGTTTAACTTTAGTAGGTTAGTATTGTATCTTAGTTTTACATCAGTACGCTTTTTTTCGATTAACTTTTCTATAATGTAATAGTGTTCGTCCATTATAAGAGGTTCGCCGCCAGCAAAGTAAATTTCTTCAACATGTTCTATGTGTTGGTCTAACAATTCATACAAGTTATCTACGCTGAGATCTTTAGTGTTTACAACACCACCAGGAGCTGACTCACTTGATTTACCATAGACAGCCAGTTCATCTGCATTCCATAAACTGCTTAAATGACCTCCACACATTCTACACTTCATGTTACAAAGATTACTGAATCTAAAGTCCCAATAGTATAGTTTCATATCTTCTACATGCCCAGAACTATCTGTTTTTTCATCTACAGTTCCAACGTGTTCATTAAAAGTAAAGTTTGCATTTTGTCTAAAACTAGTGATGCCCATTTCTTCTTGTTCATAACATTTTTTACAGCTTTCAGGAAAATCACCATTTAATAACTCTTGCCTTAGATTACGCATGTATTCATTGTTAAAAACTTCTTTTAGTGTATTCTTTTTAAGATCGCCGATAACATTTCTATAATCAGTAATACAACATTGAAACACACTACCATTGGGCCAGGTATTCATATGAACCCAAGGTATAATGCAAAAACTTTTGCTGGGATCTTTATTAGGCCCTTTCTGCATTCATTTCCTCCCACCACTTTGTAAACCCATCATTGTCTATTGTTTCCACAATGTCAATATCACGTCGCTGTGTATAGCTAGTAAAAAACTTTACAAAGTCTTCTCTTTTGTCTTCTGTTGAATCAGTATCTTCTAGTGCCTTATCAATTTTTTCTAAGTAACTAATTAAACGACTAATATGTGCTTTTTCACTATCCGTTAAGAAACCACCAAATGCATCTAACCACATTGTTAAATGTTCTATACGTTCTTCTTTGATGTAATCTGGTAATAGAGTTACACTTTGAAAACTAGGAAAACGCAATATGTTCAATGTCATATGAAATAATGCTTTGTTACTAAATTCTCTTTTAAGATCAATAATGTCGTCAAAGAAATCAGTAATACTAAACAATGTAAGGTTACTAATAGTCATCATAATACTAATATGTCTATATGCGCCTTCTTTTGCGAAACGTACTAGGTTGTTTTTCCATGTATCATATTTAAATCCGTGTCTAATAAGTTCAGCATGTTTACCTGATGTTTCACAACTGGTGTACAAATCAAATGTTTGGAATTTTTTGCTTGCACCTATTAGCTTGTCCATCATACTATCTTCTAGTATGAGATTACTGTTTATTGCAAAGTTAAATTTAGCACCTTCGCACTTGTCAACTAACTTCCAAAAGTGAGGACTACGAGTTGGTTCACCTCCTGTGACTCTTAGTTCTTGTAGGTCATCTTTAAGACCATCATCAAACCATTTAAAAAACGCTTTGGTAAACAAATTACCGTCGTGTCCTTTAAGTCCAAAGCTGTGTGCATGATCTCCGGCGTTTTGGTATGCGCCGCCGCCAGCTGTTTTCATTCCTTCGTATATACCATTTTTCTTTATGTCGTTGGCCCAAGTTGTACTAAACTCTGCATTGCAATAACTACAACTTAGGTTACACAAGTTGTCAAAACTTATCTCAAGTGTTTTAGGATTTACATCTTCTTCCCACCCAATTTCTTTGATTGCTTCTATTTCTTCAGGTGTGTAGATGCTACTCTTAAAAACTCTATCACTCATAGCATCTGGTTCAGCATCTTCTACAGCCCAACAATAAGTGCATTCTTCAGGACGCTTACCTTCAAGCATTTCTTTTCTACGTTGTTTTTTAAACTCTGTGTTGTGTAGTGCTTTATGATTTTTAAAAACTTCTCTTGGTGGTATGTAGTGTGCTTCTGGATGATGACAACTTGCAGTTCTGCCGTTGCTCAACCATATAGTACTGTTATACCACTTGGCGGCACAAAATCCGCATCCTACTTTGTTAACCTGGTCTTTAACTTTTTGTAATTCTTTATGCTTCATGATTATCCTGTATAAGTCAAAGATGCACTTTGCCATTTATGTGTTTTACATATTTCATAATATGATGCTAGTTCTGGAAATGTTTCTGAAAAATTAGTATTTCTACGTTTATCGTATTCGTCCATGTATTTCCAAAAATCGCTTCTGTTCATATCTAATGTACCAATATTATCATCGTTCATAAAACCTAGTAATCTTTCTAGTTGATTAATTTCTTCTAGCCACAAAAATCCTGTGTCTTTGGTGTTTCCAATTTGGTAGCTTTCGGCTATCTCTATAATATCTTTTTCAACACTAGCTTTGGTTTTATCGTCTAGATTGCAAATTGCTAAAAAATTAGGATAGCGAAGAAAGTTAGACATACAAGGTAATAAGTTTCCATCATCCTTGTGTTTAATATACTTAGCCCTTAGTTTTAGCACATCTTTTAAAAACAAATGATATGATCCTACGCTTAATATATTTACTGTGGTCATAAAAGCAAATACTAATTTAAACTCGCCGTATAGCTCGCTTAATATCCAATCGCAGTTTTTATACCATCTATCATAATCTAAGCCATAACGTGCATACTCAGCCGCCGCTCCTGTACTTTCTCCACTAGTAAAAATTTGAAATTCTTTGATTTTAGGACCTATCTCTTTAGCAATAGCTACAAATCTTTCCAATAGTTTAGGTTCTACGTCCAAGTTTGTATTAACTGCAAGAACGAGATCATCTCTTGGGTCATCTCGAATTGCTTCTAATACTTTCCAACAGTCTTTGCTCATCAGAGGCTCGCCTCCTGTTAGTCTAAGTGTATGTAAATTTGGATACAACTCAGGCCACCATTTCCAAAAAGCATCTACATAAGGGTTAGGATCTTTTTTAGGTATAGGCATTCTGCCCATATCTACTTGTGCTTCTAGATTATTGTGTTTAAAATGTGTAGGATAATGTCCGTGTTGATTTATTTCTTCCATCCACTTACTGCTGAGATCAGGACTACAATATGCACATTTTAAATTACAAACATTGCTAAAACTAATTTCTAAGTAACTTGGTTCTATATCTGTATCAGCACCTTTTTCCATTACATCATAAATGTAGGGCATTGCCCAACTGGTTTGACTTTTGTATGTCCTATCGCTGAAGAACTTCTCACCTTGATCTTCTACTCGCCAACAGTAGTCACATTCTTTAGGTCTTTCACCTGCCAGCATCTGTCTCATACGTTCTTTTTTGTGTTTGGTATTGTGCAATGCTTTAGGATTTGCAATTACTTCTTCAACCGGTATTTTATGTGTAGGTGGATGATGGCAACTGTGATTCATACCATTTTGTAGGTATAGAGTATGTTGCATCCATTTGGCTAAACAAAAACTAGGACTTATGCTGTTAAGCAAGTCTCTGGTTTCATTCAGTTCATCTTCTAATTGTTTTCTACCCAACTTATTCCTCTACTTCCACTGAACAATTTTTCCAACAAATATGATGTGCTTTCTCCTGGTCATTCATTAAGTTTCTGAAAAATTCTTTCCATTGTTTACTATACAATATTTCTTGAATAGAATCAACATTTTTTATGTTTAATTCTTCATCCCAAAGATTTGCAAAGTTTTCTTTTTTAAGCGGAGTATGATCTAACCAACAGCAAGGTAACATAAATCCAGCACTGGTAAAATTTGGAAAGTTGCCCAATTCTTTTGCTTTGATGAAATCAAAGTTATGTGGCATGCATTTTGGATTAATCTTTTTAATCTTCGTCATATTTTATATATTCTCTTGAGCTTATTATGTTAGTGCTATATAAACTTTCATCATCTGGTGGATCTAAAGGACCATTTTCAAATCCAAATCTCCCACTTTTAAGAATTAAGAATCTAAGTTTATGTTGTTTAGCTAATGCTTTTGCTTGTTCAATTTCATATTGATTGTATTTGAAAGGAATAAACTGCCACACAACAAGACTGTTTTCTGGATTCAAGTTTTGTTTACAATAGGTCATTGCATACCAACTTTCATCAAATTTTTGATTTGCTCTATGTATTGCACATTTGTCATCTATTCCATCTATGCCAAAAACCAACTCTGTATAATATTTCTGACTGTTACAAATATCAACCAGTTCATGCCACCATTCATTGGGTTTCCAACTGCCATTTGTGTGTATTTGCACACTTTCAGTAGTTGTAGTGCCAAGTGCTCTAAGTATATCTAAGAACTGTGGATTGTATATAGGATCACTTATGTTACCACAGAACATGTTTTCTTTAAAACTATTACCTAGTTGCATTGCATCTTCTACAGTCAGATCTCCATAGGTCTTTTGATGATCTTTTATTTGATCCACACCCCAAGGCAAAAAACTTCTATTACAAAACACACATGCCAACATACATCTATGTGTAGCATCAATGTTTACTCTATAATTCATTAACCACTTTATATAGTCGTCATACATGTCATCAAACTGCTGATCTGTTAGTGCTTGTTTTGCAAAAGTTATTGACATGGCATATGCTCTTTATAATCTGTGCCGTGTATTCTATCTAGTATTGTCATTTGTTCAACAAATTTTTCTTTGAGTTCAGGATCATCAAGTGCATTTGGTTTCATCCAGACTGGACTATATACAGGTTGATTGAAAATACAATTTATATCATGGTCTGCAAAAAACTTTCTAATGTCATCTAATAAATGATTGTTCAGTGCTTGGGGTGTACACAATACAAAAAGATTCTTGACATTCTTTTTTATGTCTAGTATATTAGGCCACACTTGATTCCAATCAGCATTTTGTCTTAGATAATTGAACAGTGGTCCAATTCCGTCTGCACTTACTGTTACTGTAATGTCTTTGAACTGTGCAAACTTTTCATAGTATATACTTAGATCCCATGTACCATTTGTTGTAAGTGCAAGATTTATATTTTTAGCTAGATCTTTTTCAATAAGATAATTTATTATTTTTCTAACTTGTGGAATCATTATAGGTTCTCCACCTGTAAATTTTATCTCCATTGCACCGTCAAGTTCATGCGTTAAATCTTTTACTTCTTTGTGCCATCTATTACTTCGAATTTTTCCATAATGAGCACCAAGTCCGCTGTTTGCTGGATCTTTTACTATTTGTTCCCATGTACTACTAGCAAAGGCACTACAAATCCTACAAGCAAGATTGCATGTATTATTAATTTTTAAATCCCAAAATAGTATTCCTTGTTGTGCGTCAAAGTTTTCGAGTTTTCTATTATAGGTTGTTCTATAGCTGTGACCATCACGTTCTTCAACAGTCTTACACCCATGACATGCATCAAGCCAACCATGCTTGCTCTGTTCATACATTTCCATTTGTTTGCTGTACCAATCGTCTTCAAATGCAAACTTAGGATAGTCTTTTTTGTCAAATACACAACAAGGCAATATACTGCCGTCTGGATCAATAGTAACACCATGTTTGAATAATTTACAATAGCTCATAGTTCTAGCACCTTACACAATTCTGGCAAATAGTCTTGTATATCCAATTTTCTAAAATCTATTGTATATTTAATTGCATAAAGAAAATGTTTAAAATCTTCTTCTTTGTATTCAGCACTTGTTAAATAGTTTTGGATACTTTTGGTATGATGTTGTCCATAAGACATACTTTGTAAAATCCAATCCATGTTTTTTGTTTTTTTGTCATTGCTTATAACGCTGTAACTGTAATGTGGAGGTCTAACTACATATGTATAGCCCATATGTCCAAATTTAGGGAAACCTTGACGTTCAACAAAGTATTCATACAATTCTTTTAGATACATCATATTAAGAATACTAACTGTAGCATGATTTTTTAACATTACATTTGGTCTAGTTTTCCAGTATGCTATTGTTTCTTCAACTTGATCCCATACACCTAGTGTTCTTATGTATTCAAATTTTTTGCCTACTGCATCAATACTAAAATTGATGCGTATATCTTTGAACTTATCAAACATTTTTTCAATGTCTGGGTTTATTTTTTTAGTGCCATTTGTGCTATAAAAAAGTGTAATCTTACTAGGATCAGCTTCTCTGCAAACTTTTTCTAAAAATACTAAATGATCAGTTTCATAAAAAGGTTCACCTCCAAGCACGTCAATATACTCTAAATTGTCCAATGGAACATCAATTACGTCAGGATTAAATTTTTTAACTACTGCTCTATAATCATATATTGGAATTTTTTTATTTTGTTCATTAATCCGGTTGTGCTCTTTGATCCAACTTGTACTACTATGAGCTCCACAAGTTCTACAAGCTAAGTTGCATTTATTTCCGCTGAATAGTGTAAGATGTCTAAGTACTCCTTCAGAATCTGTAGTGTGCGGAGACAATTTATTGGAATGCTGTCTTTTACTGGATTTTTTGTTAGACTCGTCTTGCCAGCATTTTTCACATGCAGGATGCTCTTCACCACGAGCAAGTGCTTGTCTTATTTCTTTGGACCGGTCTGAATTTAACCAGCTTTTAGCAGTACTGTTAGGATACGATTTGTGTTTAATAAAACAACATGCGGCTCTTGATCTTTGATCATATCCATTTGAAGCTAACATACATGTTTTACTATCCGATTGTATCATCTACTTGGTCTTCTCTGACCATTGCGCCAAGCCTATGTGGATTCTTATATACTTTCTTAAAGAATCTACTGCCAGTCCAATCCAAGTCACTAATTTCCAAGTCAAGTTTACCACGAAGGTCTTCTCCTAGTTCAACTGTTTTTGCTTTGAGTTTATCCCAATCCCAGCTTACCCCAGTATTTACACATAATTGATCACCGCCTTCAAACTCAGGAAATAACTCGTCTGTAAAAAATTTACTGAGCCAATCGAAATCTCTTACATTGCGCCAATCCCATGCACGTCTTTCTACATTGGTCATGTGACAGCCTAACCTAGATCCGTATATAGCCCAAAGTCCGTTGGTTGTGTCCTCGCCCACTGTCATCCATACCAGCAGTCTTTTGTAATTATCTTGGTGTATACGCTTTAAATCTTTAGGATCAACAACATCTCCACCTTCTAACCCCATCTTGACACCTTCACGGAAACCAGCTCTCCATGCTTGCAATGGGCTACCATTGTTTGCTACATCACAGTAAATATTATTCATTTGTACATAATGTATATTCCAACAAAAGTCAACCTGTGCCGCTTTGTCACTTTCAGGAGCCGCTTCGTGTGTACGCATTCTATTAACAACATCAATGGGCCAACACTTTATACCACCATTACCATAAACCAAACCATTTACTGCATTCTTACCTGCCCAACTAATAACATCAGTACCTCTAATTCTACTCATATCAAGTTCAGCATTAAAAAAATCTTCTCTTACAATATTATCTGCATCTACAGTAATGAAACGTTCTGTATCACTCATTGCCGCCGCGGCTTTATGAGCGGCATCACTGCCCCATACTCCATGACTGCGTTTTGCCCACGGACATTTATCTAATAGATCTGCATAATTTGCATCTGCATTTGGTTCATCATAACTTATAAAAATTAAGTCAAATTCATTTACTGGTGTCATGTTCATGCTGGTATCTCCTTTGCGTAATCAAACGATAGTTTGGTGGCAGATTCTTTACATAAGAATCCACATTTTTCTAAAGGAACTTTTGTATCAATTTCTATGAATCCGTGCCACCCTAGTTTTGATAATGGCAATGTTAATTCTGCGAGTAAACTATTTGGATTTAACGGATCAGTAATATATATTCCTATGTCATTATATATCTTATGTTCTTGTGGATCTCCAAAGTTACTTTGTATTAGGTATAAATTATCTTTTTTAGAAATAGTAAAATCACTATCGATGTCATTGTTTTTTCTATAAGGTACTTGGTATGATCTTCTCTTGGTATATCTTGTTGAATAATCTACACCTGTAAAAGTTGCTTTTCTCTCCAAGCGATAACTCTTAAATATTTTCTTAGTCATTATTGTAATTTCACCTAAACCAGCTATACGTCTAAGTGGAGACATGTCAAAAACAAGATATCCTTCTTCCATTAATTCTGATGGATCAATTTCTATTTGCTTAATGAGAAAGTTTGGGTCATTGTCTTTAATTAGGTAAAAAGCAATTTTATCATACTTTCCTTGTTGTTCTGGATTGATGTTAATAGTTTTAACATGGCGTTTGCCAGTCATTCTGTACAATGTATCTTGATTAAAGTTGACCTCTAGCTTCCAACTATTAATATACATTATAATATTAACATCGGCTTTTGTCTTAGATATAGGTATTAAACTTAGTTTTCGTTCTGCTTCTTTAAGACGTAATACTGCTGACTTTTCTACGAACGTCAAAGCACCACGTATGTCAGCAACAGCAAATTTTTTTGGATCCAAGTGCCCCATAAGTATTTTCCTTGCATCATCACTTTCAGTGAATACATACGGACTCTTTATAAAGTCTTTATAACGATTGGTTACAGTAACAATATCACCAGTATCATGTTCATAGTATACACACCATTTAGGCGGACTTTTAGGTTTATCAAGTTCGTTTAGTAATGCTGGTTCTGAAGACATCTATCACTTCGTCTGTTAAAAACGTTTCATCACTGTAATGAATAATTCCACTGCTGATGATACTATTCTCTATCTGTATTTTTCTATTTGTAGTTACCCAATAGTTGAGCATATCAGTCCAATTTTTTGGTATCGCTTCTGGGTTAGGAAAAACTCCATGTGAGGCTGAATGCAAGTCATAATGATTATTTAAAACAACTCCTATATCGTTTTGCATATCCATAAAATGTGTAATGACATTACCTAGTAAATTTTTTTCAAATTTGTCAGGTTTTTTATCATTAAACTGATTATTGTAAACATCTCTCCAATTTTGCATAACGGGATCAGCCATTTTAAACCAGTGATTTGCTGTTACGGATTTATTAAAGTAAATCATATTAAAATAAAATTGTGGCAAATTGTATTGTAGTTCGTATTCAAATCTAGGAAAATTTGGCACAGGATAATTTCTATAACTTAACGCATTAACAGGTACACTAATATCATTCTGACTCATTGTATTCCATAGATTGTTTGTATCTACATTTACAAATAGTGTGTCGTAATCTACATATATTGTTTCTTGATAAGGAGTACAATGGTATACCTGCCACAAGTTCATGCCATGAAAGCCATCTTTATAAGCACTATTACCATGTGGTAATTCTACCATATAATCAAATGCATGATTATAGTAACTTTGTACGTTACCAAGTCCATTTTTATCTACAACCAGTGTTACACTTGCATTAGGATCACATGCTTTTATACTAAGTGCCAAAGCATAACAATATCTTATTTTATCTTCATCGGTATTAATACCTAGTGTAATGTATCCTCTTTTTGGAGTTTCAGACATTTTCACCTACTTTAAACATATCTATAATTTCTGGATACTTTCTGTCCAATGCACGTTTATTCATAATATGAAGATTTGTATCGGTATATCTACACAATATATTTTTCCATTGCTCTACCCTATTATGTTTTAAAAATACATAATCATTCAACGCATTAACTTTTGCTATATCATCTTTTTGATCCATGTTTATCAAAGGTGTACCACAAAAATCATGTATGAAATTATCATTATTAAATCCATTCATCAACTGACAGGCAATACTTACACAAAAATCTGTTCTAAATAACTGTCTTGGATATTGATATAATAAACTGTAGTATTCCCAATGATCTTTAACATGTGTCCAAATATCAAAGAACAATTTACTTTGTTCACTTTGATCAAAATAAACTATTGTACTCCACCAATGATTGATTCCAGCATCATTTAAATGTATTTCGTTTGTATATGGCATTTCACCGCCAATGTATTGTGCATACCTATGTAGTGCAATAGGTTCATCGGTGTCAAAAATATAACTATAAAAATTGTTGGTAATTAAATAATCAGTATCAATTAATAGTGTGCGTTCATACGGAGTATATTCGTATACCATATGTTTATTACTATTTGTAAACTGAGCATTGAATTCTGTCCATGGACTATCCATATGTTTTCTTGGATTAGATTCATATTCAACTGGTTTAATCAATATCTGATTAAATGTTTTTCCTATCAGTTCTTCGTCATGTGATTGTTCCATCCATGCTACAGTACCATCATCAGTTATTAATGTAACATCAATGTTATCCATTGATTTTTTAGCATAACTAGCGGCAAGAAGAGCAAATTTTATATAATCTAACTGCTCGTTATTGTAACAGAACATACAAATGCCATTTCCTTTTTTCTCTGACATTTGTTACCAATCCATCAAGCTCTTGATATTTCTAGCCTTTTTAATTTTATCTGACTGTACTTTGTATTCGTTCATTGCTTCAGTATAAGCACTTATCAATGTATCTAAAAATTCTTTTAAATCTTCTATATGAATAGGATTTTCTTTTGTATCAACAATGATACTATCTTCTTTATTAGAATCAAGTAATGTTTTAACAAAACTAATAGTTACATGATCAGCAAAAAATACACCTTTTGAGTAATGTACTGTTTGTAGAACTTGTGTTCTTTGTTTTAAAGTGCGTTTTTGATTACCTAGTGTAATTCTATAATTTGCAAATTCCAACGCTTTTTCGAGTCTCTCGTCCATATTGAGTTTCTCCTATAATTATATACTACTATAACTTATTTATGTTAGGATTGTCAAGTGTTTTTTAACTGTCGTCTGCACTTGTAAAGTCGTTAACTATTGCGAATGTAGGAGCAGGTGTAACATCAAAACTGGTTGTGTCAATAGTTAATGTATCTGGCATTAAGTAACTACATGTTGGTGTTATTGATCCGTCTACTATGTTAGCATGAGTTGTATCATCTAGCACCAACTTAAATTGTACTCCAGCACCAGCATCAATGTATTTTCCATATATTTTAAATTTTAATTGTTGATATGTGCTATAAGCACTATAGGCACTTATGTATACACCGCCGTAGCTACCACCTTTTGGATCAGCCCATTGTGGATAAAGACCTTGTCCACTAATATAACCAAAGCCATAGCCATATGTGCTACCATATGTTCCAACTTTTCTTCCTATTGTTACACCGCTTGATGTAAACAATAGACCTTCGTCTGACGCTCCAGCATCACTACCATCACCGTAGTATTGAGTTAAATCATAAAAACCTTTACCAGTTGACGTACCACTGGTAATAGCCGCACTTTGCGTAAGGGTATCCCAATTGAAGTTTAAAACACCCATTTCGTTAATAACATCACTCCAGTTATAGTAACCAGCAGTTGTTCCGCCAGTCATGTTTAGTGAAACTCTTAGTTGTCCGCCACCATTGAAAAAGTATCTAGCTTTATTATAACTAGCCCAGGACCATTTGTGTTCTCCTACAAGTTGAGTATTCCACGTTGTAGACCTACTGTAACCTGAACTATTTGCTACAAAAGCACTTGCATTGGTAGCATCTATTGTAAGATGTTTGTTGTTGGCTAAAATTGGTATAATTTTAGTTCTAATTAAGTTTAAGTCTTCTGCTCTAACAGGTGTTCCTGTTGCTATTGTGGTTCTATTAGCAGGTACAGCAAAAACTAAAACAGTATCGGTTAATTCTGTATGATTGTTCGCAATGTTTGTTCTATGCACCATTCCTTGTAAACGCTCAGCAGTAATCAATGTGCCATCTACTAGTGCATCATCAAGGTTTACTGAACCCCAACCAAATTTATGTGTGTTTACACGATTTGCATCAGTTACCGCGGCTGAAGAAAACTGGTCACCAAAAAATTTGTTTACATCTACAGCAACTAAGTTATATTGTTCATTAGTAGCTAGTTCTCCAGCAGATTGTGCCATTTATCTTGCCCCAACTACTACTTCAACTGTTCCTGCTTCGTCGGAATCTTTGCTTTCTAATGACCTACCAATTATACTTCTAATAGTATCACCTTTTTTCTCTGCTTGAGCATGTCCCGGTGTTGTACTAGATACTAGTCTATCACCTTTGTTTACAGGCCCAATTACTTTACATGGTACTCGACCAGCTAGTGCTACAAAAGGATGTGTAGCGTCTGATCCTGCACCTGCATTCATTTCAAAACCTGGAGATGCACTTACAATTCCGAATACATCATCATCTACTTCTTCTGTTGTTTCTGTAATTTCTTTATCACCACCTATTTTTACTACTGTGCCAGCTTCATATTCTGCATCTGCTTCATACCTTTCAGCAAGGTCAGCATATTCTGCACTTGTAGCAATACCTCTAAACTTATAATGTGTTGTACTGTTCATGTTTACACCAGATTGTATACTAGCAAATTGTGTACTCAATGCCGTTGTACCATCTTCTAATTTTTCATCTGCGTGAGGTGTCCAGGCTGTAGTATCATCAACCATAATTGTTACAATGTTGCCATCTACAATGTGTTCAATTGTTTTGTGATAATTACCGCCTGTGTCTTTTCTATTTCTAAATTCAACTTTAGTTGTTCCTGCACTTGTACTAATAGTAGTCCAAACTCCGTTATCGTATAATTTCAATAGGCTGTTTGTGGTATCGTACCAAAGTTGTCCTTCTGATGGATTTGATGGAGCATTTGTGTTAGCAAAGTTTTCCAACAAATGTAATAAGTTTTCGTTTAATGTTTCACCAAAGCGTGTATAGTTTTTTCCAATAAGTCCAAGACTTGTACTGGTGTCTATTGTCCCATCATTGACAATAATTGCTGTTTTACTACTTTGACTGTAATCTACTGTATATGGCATATTATTTCCTCAATTATAAGTCTGCAAAACTCGATCTAATTCTTAAAGTATATATTACTTGTATTTTTCTATTCGCACTTTTTTGTACTGGATGAAAAATTACATGGGTTAACAAATCGTTGTTACCCGAATAAACTGCTAGTTCATCAAATACATACGTTCCATTCATACTAGATGCTGTATCTGTTGTATCTTGTCCTGTTACACTTCCGTAATCTAGTGTACATGTTATTACTGCATCTGTAAAGGTGTTAGGTGCTGTATGACTAATTTCTGTTCCGTTAAGAGCACTTCCGCTTACTGCTTCATCTACTGCTTGGTTAAATGTTTGGTTATATAAAGCACCACTTGCACTATTGGTATTTGTTGCTTTATATGTAACTGCTCCGAGACCATCAATAGTAGTCCCTCCGTTACCAAATCTCATTGTAGCAATTTGATGGGTACCTGTATTACCTGCTTCATTTGCTAATAGACTAGCTATTGCAATACTCATATTTTCATAATTAATTGCATTTCTTCTACGAACTAGTACCTCGCCTGATTCAGGATCCCATATCTTAATATGTCCCTCAATTCCTATCAATGATGTGTCGTTTAAATTATCTAGGCTCATTGCTCTTTCCATTTAATGTATTTATATCGTTCCCTTACCTACACTTCTAATGAATGCGTGTTCAGGGGTTGTTCCAGCTGATGCAAGGCTTGTACTGTAATCATTGTATGCTAGCCTTAAACCATCACCGTAATGTGAGAATTTTTTAAGTGTTGGTATTCGTGTGCTTGGTCCTGCGTTCCATATTTCATCAGCTATACTGTGTGCTTTTGGACTTGTACCAAGTGTACCTCTTGTAACTCCAATAAGTTTACCTGCCGTTCCTGGACCAGTTGCGTCAATAGCTAGGTATTCAATACGTTCAGTTCCTATCCACGCAACACCTGGCACTAAATTATTAGCACCTAAGTTATTAGGATCATCTAATGCAGTTATGTCATGAACTGTAATTTCATCATCAAATACTGTAGCATTAGCAAGTAATTCAGCTTTCTTTAAATCCACAATAGCATGACTTTCTTGTATGTCCATTGGTTGAAACTGTACTATTCTAAATGCTCTACTATCGTTTGTAACTGTTGATCCACTAGCGTTTGTTTGTACTAGCATGTTGATATTCTCTGTAAAGTCTGTGGGTACAAGTTCTTCGCCCCAACCTTCAGTTGCTGGTTGTACAAACACTTGTCCATTGTAATCATCTGTTAAATCAGCTTGTACGTGAGTAAACAATGAATAATCTACATTGCCATTAGTATCGTCAATTCTTAATCCTCCGCCCATTAGCACACTATCACCTGCCCAAGTTCTAGTACTATGATCTGCGTAGTTAAATGTAATTACATTGTTGCGAGTAATATCTTCAATTTCTATATTTGTTGATTCACCATGTGTATTACTTTCCATACTGCTTAATAATTTTGTATGAAATGGTTTAATACTGTTGACAAAGTTTTCAACTACTTCTATATTATATTCTTGATATTTTGCTTTATTTGTTAACAATGGTCTTTTTACTCCAAGATGTGTAAATGTAGTTTTAAATGCAAAGTCATCTGCTGTATTTTGTAATATTGCACTAAACAATAACTTAAACCACAATTTATTATATTTTACATGATGTGTTCCTATAAAAATTTTGGTTCTTATTAAGTCAAATAATTTACCAATTACATTATCACTACATGCATCAAACGGTGTTACATCAAATCCAATAGCATCATAACCGTGTCCAAATTTGCTTTGATTCCACATTTCTTCACTTAGTTGTACTGTAGCTTTTTCTTTGTAAACTAGTTTGTCAGTACCACCTGTATAAAAATACATTTCAGCTCTGTCAATATCTGCACTAGGACTTGTTGATTTAATTAACACATAAGTTCCATCTGTACTTGGTTCACCAGCGGCAGTATAATCAGCTTTTGTCTCATATACTAAATCAGCTACTGTACTAGGATTGAACTGATATGTAACATTTCCATCACTGTCTTTTTCTATCAAATACCAATCAACTAGGTTAGTATAATCTTTTATGTTATATGTTATTGTTCCTTCTGTAAAACTACTAGTAAATGCATCTTCCCAATTATTAATTTCATCAATTACATTTACTTCACTTAATAAAGAGTTTACAGTATAAACAAAGTTTTGTCTAGCTTCTTTTACATCTCTGTAAAGACTTTGCCTTGGTCTAACTAAATGTCCATATCTATTAAACTTGTGTAATTTTAAATCTGGTATTTGTTCATCTTGTCTTATTTTAATATTATCAGCTTCATCGCTTTCAATAAAACTATAATCATATAACTTGCTCCAGTGACTCATATCAGTGTCTGTACTAGGTTGATGATTAGTGTTATTTGATATCAAGCTCATATAATAGTCTGTGCCTTCTTTGACTACAGCATTTTCAGCGTAAACTGTAGCACTAGACCATGTTGTAAAAGTTTTATCAATAGTGTGCTTGACAAAGCCAGCTAAACTATCACGTATTTTTATATGCAAATATTCAGGCACAGTACAATTAGAGTCGCCTTCAGCTAACATTGTCCAATCTTGCAGAGCTTCTATATTTTCTACTGTATCTTTGTTTAATTGTACCACTGTGTTTTTGTTTACTGATGTAGAAATATTTGCTAAGAACAAGCTATCTCCTCCTGCTTGTGCGGCCCATCCTAGGTTATAACTTGATGGATTTTGTATTACTTGAGATAATTGAAATACATTATAATTTCTATTACTAAAACTTGTTGTTTTATTTTTAACCCAGAAATAAAATACTGTTTCAGTTTGTGCTGAACGTTCATTGAAATAACTTTCTTCACTCCAGTTATAAACAGTTTGTCCATTTATTATTGTTGAATAAACTTCTCCACTTGCTTGTTTTCCATCTATAACAAGTTTTTGTGTGACAGCGTTAGCCCATTGCTCAGGAAGTACAGGACTTGCTGTCCATTCATATATATCAACACTAGAACCATCAAATAATCTTCCCCAGTTATTTTGTTGATAATCGATCGAACCTTGTTCGTAATCTAAGTATATACTGGCACTAACGTCCCACCATCTTTTTCCTAAATATTCTCTTCCCCATGTTTCATCGTTTACTACTTCACCATCTAGTGTATTGTAATTATAATTTGCAATATCATTGGTAATTTTATAGTCAATTTCTCTATCTACAAATCCAAAAACAATTCCTTTAGCTGGATCAAATATTTCTAGTTGTTTAATAGTTGTTTGATTTACAGCATCATAAAGTTTGACATTATTAATCAAATCATTTCTAGCTTGAGCAGTACCAGTTCTAACTTTATTCCAAGAACCAATATGACCATTGGTTTCATCCCACGTTCCTGTCCAACTGTATACTGCACTTGCACCTGTTCCATCATCATCAACAAATGCATAAATTGGATTGCTGGTGTTATCTTGTCTAACATCAGAAAAATTATATTTGTAAACATCATTTATCTTTGTTTGTCTATCAGCTTCTAAAGCAGTATATGATCCAAATCTCACTTTTCTCAGAGGATATATATTTCCTGTTTGACCATTTGTTTCAATATATTCGTCTATGTAAAATCTTGCTTGATTATTTGCGTCAACTTTTGTAACTCTGTGTATTCCGTCAATGTTAGGAACACTATCACTGCCTCTGATTAAAACGTAATCATTAACTATAAGATTGTGTGCTTGTGTTGTTCCATCTTGTCTGACCATATCTATTTGTGCTTCACTTGCATCTTCAGGTCCAGCACATATATTATTTGTATATGATCCAAAATCCATTGTTTGATAAACTTGATAACCTAGATTTGAATTTCCAAACTCACTGTCGTCTGCGACCCATATGTTAAAAATGTTTGGATCATTTGTTACTTCTCTGAATACTTGTTGTCCGTCACTGCCAACAATAGCATTAAAAATGTTACTAACTTCACTTGCAGTAGCACTATATGTTTGTGCAGTAAATCCTACATTAGTATTTGCTGTTCCTGCTCCAATAACTAATGTGCTATTTGTACTGGTTAAGTAAACTTTGTTAGCATTATTAGTTGCTGTTACACCTGAGATGCTTGCGGCATTAATTAACTCAATAATATCGGTAATGTTTAATCCAACATTAGAAGTAGAAGTTGTTGTTGTTGCAGGAACAATTCCTGTTGGTAATCCAATGACACTATTTGCTGTACCTGATCCGATATACAAGTTATCTAAACTACCGTTGATTTGTAGTAGATTGTTGTTAGTTGCATTCTTCTGTGCAGTAACACCACTAATACCAGCATTGTTGATTTGGTCAATAACTTGTTGTATAGTTAAGTTAGGTGTTGTTATTGAACTAATACTTGTACTATTAATTGTTTCTGTTGCTGTACTAAATCCTACCGCAGAGTTCATAGTACCTACACTAATTGACAAATTAAAAGGTTGTGTATTATCATTTGTTGTTTTAGTAATCCTAAGTTGACTACTTGAACTGGTACTTGCTGTTAAATTACTAATACTTGCATCATTTATTTCTTGTACTATGTCAGCTAGTGAATATAATTTATAAGTGCTTGAAGTATCTGTAGCAACCACAGTAGAAGTAGTAAAGCTAGATGATATTCCTGTAGCACTCTTTAAATAAGTTGCAATGTCATCAGTATATGTTCCTGTATTCATTGAGGCTTGTGAGTTTGTTATATCTGCTGTTGAAACTGTTTCTGAACCAGAAATTACATTAGCAGTAATATAGCTAGTTGCCCTAATATTGTTTATAATTGTAATATCACTGTCAAGTAAGTCAGTTGCAGGTGTTGCTGTGGTTCCACCTAAGGCAATTAAAGTTTTAAGATGATCTATATTTAATCCTGCATTATTTGTATAGTAAGTCGCTATCCAAGTTCCCCATGCTGAAGAACTATTGGCTGTAATATAAGCAGATCTCAGAGCTTCTATTCTTGAAATTCTAGTTGTAGTATGGCTAGCAATATTTCCTGTATTCTGTGTCCAACTGGCATTAAAACTATTTTCATATGCTACTTGGGCTGATATATTATTGCTTGAACTAATTGTATCACTGAAGTTAACTGTATTACCATCAATAATTAGTGTAGCAGTTGCACTACCTTGTATAGTTGGATTAATAGTTGTTCCGTTTTTTATAATATCTTGATAGGTAATTGCTGTTACACTATTACTAAAAGTAATAGTACTATTAAGTGAAGTTGATTCTCCTAGTATCAGTGAACTACCATGAGTTACTACATTACTTGATGCTATGTTTTGAGTACCTGTAACAGTAACTATGCTTTTTGTTGTACTACTAGCAGTTTTGGTTAAAGTAATTGTTGTACCATCAATTATTAATGTTTGTCCACTACTTGGAATTGTAGGTAATGAAATAGTTCCATGTATTTCAATAGCATTTCGTGCAGTTGTTAATCCACTACTACCATCTGGATCAAGCATTGCCCATGTTTTACCTTTGTGTAGAACTTTGTCATTAAATTTATAACTTTTCTTACTATCCCAGCGTTCTATGTTCTGCCAGTCTCCACTGTGATCATATGCCGACTTTACTTCAGTTGGGAATTGTGTGAAGTCATCTTTGTTAATTACTCTATAATCTGTTTCAGTTAACAACGGCAATCCTGATTTAATCAAATCATTTGAGAATAATGCATCTGATGTTAATTTATATGTGTCTATACTTCTTGTTGTTAATCCGTAACCGTCTTGTCCTCCATTGACTAATAATGGACTAGTTGATCCAACATCAATCACTACATCACTAAGTGTATCATGTTTAAACCCTTCAGTAAATCTAACAGGTTGAGGATTTGTAACTAACAAGTCTGGTGTTATTTGAAATTCAAGCGTATCTCTTTTTAAAATATCACCGTAGTCAGCAATTCTAATAGCCCAATTTTCTAACAGTTCAGCAGTTGCTTCGCCATCAAACAATCCTTGGTTTCTCATGAATGCTTTTAATGCATGATTGGTTCCTCTATATTTGTAGGATCCTTTTGTAAATTCATAAACTGAGTCATCATCTATATCTAAGTTAGCGGCCCACTTAGGCTTGTTATATCCTGCATTAAATCTTGCAATATCTGAGAGTTGACTATTAGCTAGTGTATTTGTTCTACCATAGTATTGATCAACTTCTCTTGCTACTGTATCATAGTTTGGTATTACAGTATTATCTGTTACAATATAACCTGGTGAGTATAACTTACCATTCCAATCTTTAGTTCTACTTCCTCTCCAGATAATTCTTTTATGTGCTTGTCCAATACTAGAATCGTATAATGTATCATCAAAGTTTGTTACGTTATCAAATACTATAATATGTTCTAGTTGTACTTTGTATAAACGTATACCATATATCTGTGTCGTTGTGTCTTTTGTTTGAAATACTGTTTCTGCGTCAGGATCCATGGACTTTCTATCAATAATTAAATTACTGCTTTGAATCTGATTGCCTGTGCTATTAACAATATTATACACACCATCGTATTTTTTATTGAGGTTGTCAAAATATCCATTTTTATTATCATTTACTATAACTTTACTATTGTCTGGAATTAAATTAAGAGTAACGGTGCTAGATCCAATGGCCCACGTTACAAAGTCACTTGCTACGCCTCTCCAGCTTTGTGTAAATCCTAAACTTTCTAAGTAATATCCATATCCCATAATAAAGTCATATACGGCTTGGATAGACTTAATTTCCGAATTATAATCTAATGTGCTTATCACTGTTTGATATTCTTGATATCTAAAAACAGTTTCAGTATCAACACTTACTGTAATTGGGGGAGTATTTTTATTAGGAAGATAGTAGTTAAAGTAGGCTAAACTATTGTCATATCCATTTATTTTATAACCATTGGCAACTTTATCAATTTTTATGCCACCAAAAAAGTATTCAGTGTCAGGTTTTCCTGTATACAATAATGTATTAAAATTTTCTTCAGGAACAAAAACTCTGCCTTTGTCTTGACTACTTTCTAATATAAACTTGTTGTTTCTATTTAAAAATCCACCAGCTTTGATAATAGGTTGAAAACTAATATTCTCTAATCTGTTTCTTAAAGTATCTGCACTTGTACCAAACAAGTTACTAAATTCAATGATTGCGTTGCTTAATCCACTATAATAATATGTTGCATTTTCAGTAAGTATAGCATCTAGTGTAGCGGTTCCAGTTGATACTGCTAACGATGGTCTATTATAATACTGTGAGCCTTGATTGGTAACTCTAGCTCCAACTATAGCTCCATTTGATACTTTTACTTCTATAGCACCATCTATTCCGAATGTATCATTAACTGTTACGGTTGGAGTACTTGTATAACCAGATCCTGCACTAACTATGTTAACGCTTTCTATTACTTTTCCTAATATACTACTGCCTGATATGCTTGTATCTTTAAAACTAATTAATCTTTGCGTGTCAACTTCTATCTCCAGTGGAGTATTGTATTCAGGTAAATTTTTAATCTGTCTTCTTTGTGTTCTGAAATAATTATTAAGTGCAACCAATGGTCTTGTTTTTAAAAATGCAATTATCATTGCAAGTTTACCTTCACTGGTTCTACGCCACCCGGCTTCAACAGGTCCCCAGTCACCAAAAACAAAATCTTTGGAGGCATCACCTGCACTAGGAGTAGCCACAACATTTGCTGTAGCAGGATCATTTAGTACTCCTGCATTTGTTACTAGTGTATCGTTATCCCAATCATAATTTTTCAAACTGTAATCGATATCATATACTCGACTGTTAACACCTAAGCCAGGATCACTTGTTTGTCCATATTTTAATGCTAATATTAGAGCCGCACGTTTAGTAACATCTGTCCAACTGTAATTTGTGCTCCACCAACCTGGTTCCCTATTAAATCCAAGCATTTCCCATGGATGGGTATGAGGTCTATCTGTGTTAAAATAATAATGATACAAGCCTCTCCAGCCACCAATTCCAGGACCTACACTACTGTAGTTCCATGTAAACTTATCACTACCATCATAATATGTTGTGCTGTTTAATACTGAAATATTATTGCTTGCTTTGTATTTGTTGAATTCACTTCTAATTGTATTATTGACTTCAGACCAAGTATGAACTGCAGGTCTATGAGCATTAGGTGCATATTTTGATTGACTTAGTATTTTATCTAATTCAGATCCTAAGTTATTATATATTCTTAATTCTAAATCCCATATGCCTGCATCAACAGGATCAAATCCCACAGCTTGTCTATCAAATAATTCTGTTCCGTTGCGTATATGTACACTTCCATCATGTCCAATTATAGCACTATCTGTTGCTGTGCCTGTACTATCTTTACTATAATCGCTTCTTCGTTGAGGTACATAAGGTTTAATCAATCCTAGCTTTACTGCACTTGGCGGCATAAAACTAACACTATCTCGTTTGTACCATCTAATGTGAATATTATTTTTACCAGAGCTTGGAAAAGTTATACCAGTTTTTGTTATTGTAACTGTATAATTATCTACTGTAAATTCTCCAGATGTTGGTGTTATCCAAGTATGTACACCATTTGAGTCTGGAATTTGAATCCAAACTTGTATGTGATTAAACGTGTCATCATATGTATTAAGTTCTTCAGGTAAATCAAATGCAGGAGTTTGTCCACTGACCCAACTTGTAGTTACACTTTTATAATCTCTGTACATTGCCATCTGACTATTAGCAAATTCACTGTCTTTGTTTTTGCCTAAGTTTATTTCTTCTAACGCTTTATCAACTAGCGTATAAACAGGTTCATTCATTGAAAGTGAGTTATGTAATTGAACTATCTTACGTTTAAATTTTTCGATAAACTGTTTGTATGATGAACTTGTAAATTGTAATGCACTAAATGGGTTAGTATTACTATCAACCAGTAATTGATTCAACAATTCTGTACTATATGGTTGCTGTCTTATTGTTCCTCCAACATCATGTACCTGAGCAATATTTCTATAATTGTTTGTTCCGTACCAGTCACCAGTAAGTAAAGGATTAGCCAACATTTGTGACTTCATATGATTAATTAAATCCCCAAAACTAACTTTGCCAGTATCTTCATTTTGTGGATTGTGTGACTGTGTGCTTGCTATTTCAAAATTACCTTCACCAGTATCAGCATATTCTTCATCGGTTGCATAAAAAAATTCATAAACATCATTAACTGTAAGTCCACTTGTAATTGAAATAATATTACCAGTATGACTGTAATTGGTAAATGCTTGTCCGTTCCTCAAAACTTTAACATTTGTTTCACTTGGATTATCACTGAAGAAAATAACTCCAAATTCTGCTGGATTTGCTGAAAGTCTATATTTTATACTGTTTACTGTAGGAGTTCCTATTTGAAGAGTAAAAGTATTTCCGCTACCTGCTGTTCTTGTAATACCAGTTCCAACTGGACTTCCGTCCATATCTACAAATTCAATTTCAGCTTGTGTAAACATTGTATTGATGGTGTATGTATTACTGTTATGAAAAAATAGTGTTGGCATTTTACCATGTAAACGGCTTGCTCTGCCTTTGTCAACACTTGTAGTTGGTTGACCATAAGCACCTAGTATTCCGCCTTCTTTGAAAAATGTATAAGTTCTATCACCGACAAAACTAGCATGTCCAACATCAACTTTGAGAGGAACAGTACTGTCAGTAACAACTTTTCTAAGTTTTTTCTCTATAGTTTGTCCATATCGTAGATGACTCCAACCATTGTGATATCTATTGATAACTAAACTTTTATACAAATAATATCCGTTGATATCTTTCTGGTTGCTTTTACTAAAATCTGCACTTGAAGTTACATACTGAAATCTTTGGTTGTGCAAATTAATACAAAAATTTAATCCTGGGTTATTACCATAGTCAACAAATTCAGGTTTAAAACCTAGTGCATCATCATAATTACTAGTTTCACTGTGTGCAAAATCAAATATAGTTGCACCTTCAAAATTACTATTAGGATATGTTGTTGCATCTTGAAGTGGAATTAAATTAGTATCATATAATTGAACTTTCATTCCTTGACTACGATGCATTTTTTGTTGACTATATTCTGCCCATGAAGTAGTCCCCCAACATATTTCACAACCACT
>MDTC01249012.1_pt1 | contig 32892 bp, 27 predicted proteins | sample 811181 | NCBI WGS metagenome assembly MDTC01 (sample SAMN05326644, study PRJNA326480) | marine metagenome | isolation source: seawater | place: Pacific Ocean: North | collected 2011
AAAGAGCATTACTGAAAATGCCGCTTTAGTTCTTATTGAAAGTCCCAAGTCGTATTTGTTTTGATAACTAACAAAATTTGTAATATCAGTACTAAGGGGAAGACCTTTAACTTTTCTAAACATCAAGCTAGGCTTAACACTAAAATTCTCATTAATTGAAAACTCTGATCCTCCTCCTATATAGGTATGCACCCTATCCTTTGCAGTAACTGCTAGATCATCTTTTCTTTTAGTATTAAAGAGTCTAGGCAATGAAAAACTAAACCAATGATTATCTCTTTTAGCGTATAATCCAACTCCAATATTTGGATTAAAACTTGAAATTGAAGTTTGAGTTGGATCAGGTATATTTGAATATGTAGTTAAATTACTTGGATCTGAGCTATAAAAATTACCTCCAGCTTTTAACCCAAGATACATTGTTGTTTTTTCCTCAACCTGTAATTTATATGAAAAATCAATATATGCAAAGGTTTGCTTTTCAATAAATATTTTATCTGAGACTATTGAAATACCTAATCCAACATTATTTTTCATTGGTCTTGAATAAGAAAGCGCAAGTGTTCTTGGAGCTCCCTCTAATCCAATCCATTGATTTCTATCTAAAATTGTAATTAGATCTCCCTCTTGTGTTCCTGCAAAAGCAGGATTAATAACATTCATATTATATTGATAAAGTGTATAATAGGATTCTTGCTGCGCAAAAAGCACAATTGAGAAAAGGAATAGTGAGTATTTAATTATGTTATTCATTTCTTTAATTTCAATTATATATTTTATTTTTTTAACACTAAAAAAAGAGCAATTACAATTAGTATGATAAATGAAATTTCTAAAAATTGTTTGAAGCTCATTTTATAAATTATATTGACATAATAACAGAATTTAGATTTTCTGATTTTAATAGTTTCAACTTTTTTCCCAAACGATACCTTTGAGTTTCAACTGTTCTAATTGATACTCCGGTTATTTGGGAAATTTGATTAGTACTTTGATTCATTTTTATATAAGCACAAAGTCGAAGATCGTTTTGCGATAATTTTCCGTACTTTAAGATTAATGTTTTAAAGAAATTTGGATAAACCTCAGTGAATTGACTCTCAAAATTTTTAAATATTTTTTCTGATCCAATTATTTTATTTATTTCTTTTTCAATCTTTGAAGTTATTTTTTCATTGTCATTAACTTCTTTACCCTTGATGATTTTCTGCTTCAAACTATCAAGAGAAGTATTTCTTTGAGCTATAAAGTTTGTTTTACTGACTAATTCTAATTTCTTTTTATCTAATTGATTTTTTGTAAGTTTTTGTTCAAACTCAAGTCTAGTGTTTCTTTCCTTTTGATAATTATAGTTTATTCTAATTGTTACTAATGAAAAAAACAAGATTACTAATCCAATAATAAGTATGTATAAATAGGTGTTATAGGTAATTTTATTTTGATTTAACTCACTTTGCTTTTCAGTTAATAATATTTGTGTCTCTAGATTTGAAAATTTACTTCTAATGTTTAAAGACCCTGACAAACCACCCATTTTAATTAAGGAATCTTTTACTTTAATAAGATTCTGATAATCATTTCTATTCAAATAAATACTTTCTAAAATTCTATAATTTTCTTTTTTTTGATTAAATCCCAATGAAGATTTAGATAAATTTTCAATAGCAATTCTCTCAGCGCTATTATAATCCTCAAGACCAAGATAACATTTTGAGATAAAGGAATTCACTCCAGGTAATTCATCAGGAAAGTCTTTTAATAGAGTCTTTGCTCTGTTAAAGTAATCTAGTGCAATTTGAAATTCATTTTCAATGAAATATCTTTCACCGAATTGATGTATTACATATGAGTAATTTCTATGAAAATATATAGATTCATGATTTTTAGAGGAATTGATTTTTTCATAAAGGATCGCCGCTTTACTGGAATATTCATTAGCTTTAAATTTATTATTGGTATTCAAATACAAATTGACGAGTTGTGCATATGAATACATTTCCCCATCTATGTCTTCTATTAATTTTCTGCTTTCAAGAGTTTTGAGATACAGTTTCTCAGTTAAATTATAATCTTTCTCAAGAGAAGCAAAGAGACCAAGATTTCCATAGACTGTATTTAGTCCAATTTGTTTATTTCTTTCATTATCTAATAAAAGAAAATTTTTTTCTGCTTCTAAAGTTTTTTGTTTAGCATTCTTTATGTCATCAATAGCAAAGTATAAATTACTAATGTTTAATAGCACCCATGGAGGAGATTCTATTTTCTTTTCTATTAATTCAGATTTTGGAATGAGTTGATATGACTTTAGGGCTTCTGAAAAATATGATAAAGCCTCAGCGTATAATTTTTTATTCGTAAGAAGTTGTCCTATTAGGTTATATGTTGAAACTAATTCTCTATTTGGATTAACAATATCCGCTGTTTTAAGAACCTCAAACCCAAAATCTAATGCTTTGTTTGGATCCAATTCAAGATACTTTACTATTGAATCATTTAAGGATTTATGGAAAGATTTGTCAATCTGTGCAGAACCAAAAAAAATACTTAAAAAAATAATTGTTTTATAAAACAAAACTAATTTTTTATGGACGAAACAATTTTAAATAAAGAATTAAACTGATGAAATTTGATTTTTTCTTTTTGCCTTTCTTTTTAAAAATTTTTCTTTTTCAATCAAAAATTGTTCACGTGTGTATGTTTTTCCATTACAGTAGATGGACCTAACACCCTTAGGAAAGTCATTATAAAATAAGTATTCACCAATCATTATTATATTTTTATGAAGCTAATTTATAAAATACAATTAAATATAGTGAATTTATAACTACGTCATTACTACTACGTTACATTATTTTTATTGCTTTTAAAAAAATACAATTATAACTCACAAACATTAATATCAATTGCCTTCTCAGGTGTTGGTCTATATGCCATACATACCATACATAAATTGTCAGTTGGGACGTTTACTATATCAAAATAAAATTCTTCTCCCTCTTCTATCTCTGGAGGAAAATTACAATAATTGGAAAGTCTAAAAACATTGTTATAAACCTTACCACTCATCTCATCAGTCCATTCATATTCTACAAGGTCTGAAATTGGACCTCCATCAACTAGTTCAATAACATAATTAAAACAAATGCCTTTAATTGCAAGTTTTGCTTTATAAGGATATTCCTCTGAACAAGGAGTCTCATTAATTTCCTCTTTACATGTGTATAAGGTAGTTAAAGTCAAAATGATTAAAAAATACTTTATGATCCTCATAAATCAAGTGTGATTTGAGAATCTTCATTACTTAAAAGAATTTCATCATTGACTTCAATCTCTTCAGCAACTATTTCTGAATCATCAACTATATATGGCAAGCTTTCTTTAAGAGTAACAGATTTAATCTTCTTATCGGAAAGCTGGTTTCCAATAGCCTTAATTCCCTTAATACTAATAAACTCTTCTGCATTTACAAGTATTGATTTAGGAGCATCTTCTCCCCTTTTTTGTTTTGTAAAATTAATTTCTAAAATTGGTCTACCCTCTGTTGTAACAAACAAAAGCTCAGTCTTTTCCTTAATAAAAACTTCTTCCTTATTTGAATTTTCTATTAAAAATCTTTTTAAAAATGATCTATTTTTTACAGGATCAAAATAAACTGCAGTAATGGGCTTAGAAGGAATCCATTTCTCTAAAATTAATTGTTCTTTATCAAAATGAAGAGTTAATTCAGGAGTCATTACTTTCACAATAGAATTTCCAGTAACCTCAAGCAACTTATCTTCTCCTTTAAAAGCTCCTAGAAGTTTTCCACGTCCATCAGTATTTAATCTTTGCACAGTGGTGTCAATCCATATATCTCTGGGTTTAAGTGTTGATTTTCCTTTTACTTTGAGCTCTACCCCATTTTTACGTATGGTATATTTTGTTACAATATTTCCTTTTGAATTTCTTCCTTTAATTATATAATCAGCAAAATCTAAATCCCATTTTAATTTTTTAATGCTTCCAGTATTTCTTAAATTAATTGAAACAATTTCGGCCTCACCATTTGGATTTGCTGAAAAATAAATTACTTCAGAATTTGATTTTTCTTGAGTTAAATCATATAGCTTATCTCTTGTAACTCCACTTACAGGAAAACGCTTAATAAAATATGTTCCTTGTTTTCCATCTCGATAAATCATGTTATAGATGGTTCTTTTGTCTTTGCGCTTGAATACAGCAGCATGAATAATATTTTTTTCAATAAAAACCTTAGTATCAACTTTTACAACCTGCATGAGACCAGATTTGGTAAACACAATTACATCATCTATATCAGAACATTCGCATACAAACTCATCTTTTCTAAGCCCAGTCCCAACAAATCCTTCATCTCTGTTAATATATAGTTTTTGATTTCTAACAACTACTTTCTTTGCATCTACATCGTCAAAAGTGGTAATCTCAGTTTTTCTTTGTTTATCCTTACCATAAGTTTTTAATAGATGATCGAAGTATCTTATGGAATAGTCAATTAAATGGTTTAAATTATTTTTTACTTCACTAATGTCTCCCTCCAAAGAATCAATTTTCTGTTGCGCCTTATCAATATCAAATTTTGAAATTCTTTTTATACGAATTTCGGTTAGTTTAACAATATCATCTTCTAAAACAGGTCTTTTTAGTTTACTAATATGAGGCTTTAAACCCTGATCTATAGCATTTATAACAGCTTCCCATGTTTCTACCTCTTCAATATCTCGATAAATCCTATTTTCAATAAAAATTCTTTCTAGTGACGCTGAATGCCATTGATTTTCCAACTCTTCTAACTGAACTTCAAGTTCGTTTTTCAATAATTCAACTGTATTATCAGTCGAAATTCTTAGCATTTCTGATACTCCGATAAAAGAGGGTTTATTATCAATAATTACACAGCTGAGAGGTGAAATAGATGATTCACAATCAGTGAATGCATATAAAGCATCAATTGTTTTATCAGGAGAAATACCAGGGGGAAGATAGATTAATATCTCAACATTTTCTGCGGTATTATCTTCAATTTTTTTAATTTTAATTTTACCTTTATCATTGGCTTTCAGTATGTTATCAATTAATGATGAAGTGTTAGTTGAAAAAGGAATCTGATCTATTACTAAGGTGTTTTTATCACGCTGAGTAATAGATGCTCTAACACGGATCTTACCTCCTCTCATCCCATCATTATAATTCTCAACATCAATTGATCCGCCTGTTTGGAAATCAGGATAAATTTTGAAGGATCTTCCTTTTAAATAGCTAATTGAAGCCTTAATAAGTTCGTTGAAGTTATGTGGTAATATTTTTGTCGATAATCCAACAGCGATACCTTCTGCTCCTTGTGCTAAGAGCATAGGAAATTTAACGGGAAGATTAACTGGCTCTTTTTTTCTACCATCATAAGATAATTGCCAATCAGTTACTTTAGGACTAAAAACAACCTCTAGGGCAAACTTTGAAAGTCTTGCTTCGATATATCTTGAAGCCGCTGCCCTATCTCCAGTTAATATGTTACCCCAGTTTCCTTGCATATCAATCAAAAATTCTTTTTGACCGATTTGAACCATGGCATCAGATATACTCGCATCACCGTGAGGGTGATATTGCATGGTATGACCCACAATATTCGCTACTTTATTATACCTACCATCATCTAAATCTTTCATGGAATGGAGAATTCTTCGCTGAACAGGTTTGAAACCATCTTCAATTGCAGGAACCGCTCTTTCTAAAATAACATAAGAGGCATAATCTAGAAACCAATCTTTATACATTCCTGTTATTTTAACAAGTGTATCCGAATTATTTTCAGAATCTAAAAAGCTATTCTCTTCTTTAATCATTCTACAGGATCTAATTCAACTTTTAGGTTTTCTATAATAAATTTTTGTCTCTCTTGTGTATTTTTACCCATGTAAAAGCCTAATAACTCCTCACTGGTAACAGACCTGTCGAGCATAACAGGGTCTAATCGAATATCTTCACCTATAAAAAATTTAAATTCATCAGGAGAAATTTCACCAAGCCCCTTGAACCTTGTTATTTCTGGATGACCTCCTAATTTTTCTATAGCTTCAAGTCTTTCTTTTTCGGAATAACAATAAAATGTTTCTTTTTTATTTCTTACACGAAATAATGGAGTTTGAAGAATGTATAAATGTCCTTCTTTTATCAGTTCAGGAAAAAATTGTAAAAAAAATGTTATTAAAAGAAGTCTAATATGCATTCCATCCACATCAGCATCAGTTGCAATGACAATATTATTATAGCGAAGATCTTCCATACTTTCCTCAATATTAAGGGCAGCCTGAAGTAAATTAAACTCTTCATTCTGATATACAATTTTCTTTGTCATACCAAAAGTGTTTAATGGCTTCCCTCGAAGGCTAAATACAGCTTGGGTATTCACATCTCTTGATTTTGTTATAGAACCTGAGGCAGAATCCCCTTCTGTAATAAAAATTGTTGATTCTAAACGTCTATCTTTTTTTAAATCACCCAAATGTACCCTACAATCTCTAAGCTTTTTATTGTGTAAGCTTGCTTTTTTTGCACTCTCCCTTGCTAATTTTCTTATTCCAGATAATTCTTTTCGTTCTTTTTCAGCTTGCATTATTTTACGCTGTAAAAATTCTGCAGTTTCAGAATTCTTATGCAGATAATTATCTAATTGAGTTGTTAAAAAATCAATAATATAGCTCCTTACAGTAGGGAAATCACCTCCCATCTCTGTTGAACCTAATTTTGTTTTTGTTTGTGACTCAAAAACAGGCTCCATTACCTTTATACTTATCGCAGAGATAATTGATTTTCTTATATCAGAAGCATCATAGCTTTTACCAAAAAACTCTCTTACGGTTTTAACAATACCCTCTCTAAAAGCTGATTGATGAGTACCTCCTTGAGTTGTATTTTGTCCATTAACAAAAGAGTGATATTCCTCACTATACTGAGTTTTACTATGGGTAATAGCAACTTCTATATCCTCGCCTTTAAGATGAATGATTGGATACAATAAATCTGATTCATTAGACTGATCTTCTAAAAGATCTTTTAGTCCATTTTCAGAATAAAATTTTTCACCATTTAGTGTTATAGTTAAGCCTGGATTTAAGTAAACATAATTGCGAAGCATTTTCTCAACATATTCAATACGATACTTATAATGCTTAAAAATTAAAGAATCAGGAACAAACTCTACTAAAGTTCCCTTTCTTTTGGTACTTGGTAATTCTGAAGGATTATCAACTAATTCACCTTGTTCGAAAAAAGCTGATTTCATGTTATTATCTCTATGAGAAGAAACTTTAAAATAAGAGGACAATGCATTTACGGCTTTAGTTCCAACACCATTAAGACCTACTGATTTTTTAAAAGCTCTAGAGTCATATTTTCCTCCTGTATTCATTTTACTTACAACATCAACAACCTTACCCAAAGGGATTCCTCTTCCATAGTCTCTGACTTTAACCCTACTATCCTCAATAGATATTTCAATTGTCTTTCCAGCTCCCATAACATACTCATCAATACTATTATCAAGCACTTCTTTTAACAATATATATATCCCATCATCTGGAGAAGATCCATCACCAAGCTTCCCAATATACATACCAGGTCGCATTCGAATATGCTCTTTCCAGTCAAGAGATCGAATATTTTCCTCTGTATATTGTGATTTATTAATCATATGAAAGGGTTAAAGATAACCGTTCAGATGCCAATTTCACTGGTCACTTAGTGTAAAAGTATTAACAATTAATTGATCTTTTTTGTTGAAAAATTGAAAAATACAATAATAGTATTTTCAAAATCCATTCACTAAACATTAAATCGGAAATGCAATACATCTCCATCCTGAAGCACATAATCCTTTCCTTCAACTCTAATTTTTCCAGCCTCTTTTACCTTTAACTCACTACCAAAATTAACTAAGTCTTCAATTGAAATAACTTCAGCACGAATAAATCCCTTTTCAAAATCAGTATGAATAACTCCTGCAGCCTCAGGAGCAGAAGCTCCAACTGGAATTGTCCATGCCCTAACTTCTTTTTCTCCAGCTGTGAAATAAGTTTGTAAGTTCAAAAGACTGTATGTAGATCTTATAAGTTTGGAAGATCCAGGCTCTTTCAAACCAATATCATTTAAAAACATTTCGCGCTCTTCAAATGAATCTAATTCATTAATGTCAGCCTCAATAGAAATAGCAAGAAATAATATTTCTGCATTTTCATCAGAGATGGAGTCTCTAATCTTTTCAACATAGGAGTTACCATTTACAGCATCCGCCTCTGATACATTACAAACATAAAGAACAGGTTTATCAGTAATTAACTGAAGAGGCTTAATAAACTCAATTCTTTCCTCTTGTGTGAAATTAAGTCCTCTAACGTTTAAAGATTTTTCAAGAGCTTCTTTAATTCTAGAAAGTACCTCTAACTCTTTTTGAGCTTCTTTATTTCCAGTTCTTGCAGATCTTGATACTTTTTCAATTTTTTTTTGAACAGCCTCCAGGTCTTTGAGCTGTAGCTCAATATCTATTGTTTCTTTATCTCTTATAGGGTCAACTGATCCATCAACATGAACAATATTGTCATCATCGAAACAGCGAAGAACATGAAGAATGGCATCAGTCTCTCGAATATTTCCAAGGAATTGATTACCTAAACCTTCTCCATTACTTGCTCCTTTAACTAAGCCTGCTATGTCAACAATTTCAACAGTTGCAGGAATAATTCGTTGAGGATTTACTATGTTAGATAATTGAGATAATCGTTGATCTGGAACATTAACTATACCTATATTGGGTTCAATTGTACAAAACGGAAAATTAGCGCTTTGTGCTTTTGCATTTGATAAACAATTAAATAAGGTTGACTTTCCTACATTTGGAAGACCTACAATTCCTGCTTTCATATATTATTCTTGGTGTAAAAACTTTTGTTTGGAAAGAAGTTCAACTTCTGATTCAACAACATCTTCATCTGGGATACAACAATCAACAGGACAAACTGCTGCACATTGAGGTTCATCATGAAATCCTTTACACTCAGTACATTTGTCTGGAACTATATAATAGAATTCATCTGATATTGGCTTTTGAATAGTTTCAGAATCTGAAGTTGTTCCATTTGGCAAAACAAAAGAGCCTTCAAGAGCTGTACCGTCTTTAAATCTCCATTCGTCAGCACCTTCGTAAATAGCAGTATTTGGACATTCAGGTTCGCATGCACCACAATTAATACAATCATCAGTTATAATAATCGCCATAACAATTTTGTTTTTACATTTGCAAAAGTACATCCTATATCTCTATCCTACAAACTAATGAACTTAAGACAAAGAAAAATTCAGTCATTAAAAAAACTAGGCAAATGGTTTATGGATTTAGAGCACAATAAAATCACAGCTGAGCTACTAAATAAAATTCAATCTAATAATGGTTGGTTCTCTAAATGGAATTTGATTACTGCTTCTAAAGCCTGGGGGAAAGCCTTAAACGATATTGATATTGATTTATGGCTTAAAAATTATGATTCAGCTAAAAGTTCTAAAAAAATAGGTATGATTTTAGCTGGTAACATTCCTTTTGTAGGACTTCATGATATTTTAAGTGTATGGTTTATGGGCTATAAAGGACATGTTAAACTCTCTAGTAAGGACCTTTATCTGTTACCATTAATTATTAATTTTTTAGAAAATGATTGTCCAGAAACCAAGGGACAAATTGTTTTCATAAATAATAAACTTGAAAATCTTGATGCAGTGATTGCAACTGGAAGTGACAATTCAGCTAGATATTTTGATTATTACTTTAAAAATATTCCAAATATTATTAGAAAAAATAGAAATGGAGTTGCCGTAATTAATGGGACTGAGAGTAAAGATGAAATCAAATCATTAGGTTATGATATTCTTGCACATTATGGTTTAGGATGCAGGAATATCTCTAAATTATTTATTCCCAAAAATTATGATTTAAATTTAATTTTTGGAGGTCTATTTGAGTACCCAACTGTTATGGAATCTATTAAATATGTTAATAATTATGATTATAATAAAGCTGTTTTTTTAATGAGCGAATTTAAATTCCTAGATAATGGATTTTTTATGTTAAAAGAAGATCCCAGGTTTAGTTCACCCCTTGCAAGTGCTTTTTATACTGAATATGATACTGTTAAAAATTTAAATATTATCCTAGAAGAAAATAAAAGTAGAATACAATGCATAGTATCAAATGAAAATAAGAAAAATCATATACAATTTGGAGAGGCTCAAAACCCAAAACTATATGAATATGCTGACGGAATTAATACTCTTGATTTTCTTAAAAAATTATAATTAATTGATTTACTAACAATTTAGGAATAAGTGTGTTTAAAAAATTAAACAAGAACAGTAATATTAATCTTCTAATTACTGATATTTGCATTTTAAATTTTTAATGAAAAAACATAATTTTAGTGCAGGACCCTCAATTCTTCCTAAAGAAGTATTAGAAGATGCCTCAAAATCAGTTTTAGAATTAGACAATATAGGCCTTTCATTAATCGAAATATCTCACAGAAGTAAAGAGTTTATATCAATAATGGAAGAAGCTACCGCTAGAGTTCTTAAAATTACAGAGCTTCAAAATAAAGGATATAAAGCTATTTTTGTTCAAGGCGGTGCTAGTCTTCAATTTCTCATGACGGCATATAATTTATTAGAGACTAAGGCCGCATATATAAATACCGGTACATGGTCAGTTAAGGCAGTAAAAGAAGCTAAATTATTAGGAAGTGTTCTTGAAATATCATCCTCGCAGGATAAGAATTATAATTACATTCCTGAAATGAATAATATCCCTAATGATATTGATTATCTGCATATTACAACTAATAATACAATTTTTGGAACTCAATACAAGTCTTTTCCTGATTGCTCTCCACCTCTAATTGCTGACATGAGTTCAGATATTTTTTCAAGAAAAATTGACTTTTCAAAATTTGATTTATTTTATGCTGGAGCTCAAAAAAATATGGGGCCTGCTGGAGTAACTCTTGTTGTTATTAAAGAAAGTTTATTAAATAAAGTTTCAAGAAAAATACCTACAATGTTAAATTATAGCTCCTACATTAAAGCAGATAGTATGTTAAATACTCCTCCTGTTTTTGCTGTTTATACAACATTATTAAATCTCAGATGGATTGAATCACAAGGTGGAATTAATGAGCTTGAAAAAAGAAATCTTAAGAAAGCAGAATTACTCTATGCTGAAATAGATAGAAATAGCTTTTTTAATGGTTTTGCAGAAGTTAAGGACAGAAGTCACATGAATGTAACGTTTACCCTAAATAACGAAAACCTTTCAGATAATTTTAATAAAATATGGGAAAACAATAATATAAGCGGAATAAAGGGCCATAGATCTGTTGGAGGATACAGGGCATCAATTTACAACGCATTACCAATTGAAAGCATTAATGTGTTAATTAATTGTATGCAGCAATTTGAAAAAATTAATAAATAATAAAACCTATGAATATTCTTGCAAATGATGGAATTTCTGAATCAGGTGTAACAGCACTGAAAAATTTTGGATATAATATTATAACAACTAATGTAGCACAAGAACAACTCATTGAATACATTAATCAAAACTCTATTGATGGCCTATTAGTCCGATCTGCTACAACTGTGAGGAAAAATTTAATTGATTCATGTCCAAATTTAAAATTAATAGGGCGTGGTGGAGTTGGAATGGATAACATAGATGTTGAATATGCTCGTAAAAAAAATATTCATGTAATTAATACTCCAGCAGCATCATCTGCTTCAGTAGCTGAATTGGTTTTTGCCCATCTTTATGGAGGTGTCAGGTTTTTGTATGACTCAAACAGAAATATGCCACTAGAGGGTGAAACTAATTTTAAAGATTTAAAAAAACGTTATTCTAAAGGGATTGAATTAAGAGGAAAAACAATAGGAATTATTGGATTTGGAAGAATTGGTCAAGAAGTTGCAAAAATAGCTTTGGGTATTGGCATGAAAGTTATTGCATGTGATAATTTCTTAGATGAAACTGAAATTAAGCTTAAATTCTTTGACAATAATTCTGTTTCATTTAAAATCAAAACAGTTTCAAAAAATGAAGTTCTTAAACAGGCTGATTTCATAACCCTTCATGTTCCTGCACAAAAGAAATATGTTATTGATAAGAAAGAGTTTAATCAAATGAAGAATGGCGCAGTATTAATAAATGCAGCACGCGGAGGTGTAGTAAACGAAGTAGCTTTAGTTTCTGCTCTTGATTCAGGTAAAATTCTTTTTGCAGCCCTAGATACCTTTGAAAATGAACCAAAACCCGAAATCAAATTACTAATGCATCGTGATATATCTCTTACGCCCCATATAGGTGCTGCTACGAATGAAGCTCAAGATAGAATTGGGGAAGAGTTGGCTAATCAAATAAATAACTTACTTAAATAAATATTTTGTTTAAAAAATTAAAAACAAAATGGGGGATTGAGTCCAACTTTCAGCTCATTATAATTTTTATTGTTTTTGGACTAACTGGATCTGCCAGTGTTCGTTTTGGAGAACCTGTTTTAAGTTTTTTTTCTATCACACCTGATTTATTCAAAGATTTTTCACTTGGCTATGCTATATATTTTATATTAAGATTGGTCGTAATCTTTCCTATATACCAAATATTACTGATATTTTTTGGTACAATTTTTTTTCAGTTTAAGTTTTTTTGGGAGTTTGAAAAAAAGATTTTAAAAAAAATGGGGATTAAAATCTAATTTTTTATAATAAAATTCTCATAGTTTTTTATAAACTTTTTAATTTTTGGAGAAATTATCGCTTGACAATATGGATGTTGATTATTTAACTCAAAGAAGGCCATGTGTTCCTTTTCAGCTCTATAGAAGGTAGAGATAGGAGAAATTTCTGTTACGATTGGATTTTTAAATAAAGATTTATTTTTTATTTTATCTAATACCTTACTGATAATTTCTTTTTCATTTTTAGAATTATAAAAAATTGCAGATCGGTATTGAGTTCCAATATCGTTTCCTTGTCTATTAATAGATGTAGGATCATGAGTAGTGAAAAATATTAAAACTAATGTTTCATATGAAATTGTTGAGGACTCATAAACAACTTCAACTCCTTCAGCATGCCCTGTATGTCCCATACACACTTCTTTATAACTTGGGTTTTTAATATCACCCCCAGTATATCCAGGAGTAACTTTGATTACTCCATTTATTCTTGAAAAAATTGCCTCTGTACACCAAAAACAACCTGCAGCAAAGTAAGCTCTACTCTTCATGATTTATATTTTTATCAAAAATAATTTTAATAAAAATTATATAAAAGTATAACAGTGTAAATATTTTGGTTAAAAAGAATTAATTTTATAAATGTATGATTAAAGCAAATTCTATATATAAAACATATAATGGACTCGAGGTTTTAAAAGGCATTGACCTGCAAATTAATAAAGGTGAAATAGTTTCCATAACAGGCCCATCTGGAGCTGGAAAAACAACCTTACTAGAAATTTTAGGAACTTTATTATCTCCTGATATAAAAAATAAACCAACTCTAGAAATTAATGGGACTCAAATTTCATCTTTAAATAAAAAAAATATAGCAAAGTTTAGAAATGAACATTTAGGATTTGTTTTTCAATTTCATGAACTTTTACCTGAATTTAATGCTCTGGAAAATGTTTGTTTGCCTGGATGGATTGGTAAAAAAGACAATAAACAAACTAAAAATAGAGCAAAAGATTTATTAAGCCAACTTGGTCTCCATAATCGTTTAAATCATTACCCACACTCTCTATCAGGTGGAGAGCAACAGAGAGTTGCAGTGGCTCGTGCACTAATAAATAATCCAAAAATAATTTTTGCTGATGAACCAAGTGGTAATTTAGATTCAGAACGAGCAAACGAACTACACGAACTTTTTTTTGAAATCAGAAAGCAAACTGATTGTACTTTCGTTATTGTAACTCACAATGAAATTCTAGGTGACAAATCTGATCGAAAAATCTTAATAAAGGATGGTTTAATTTTTAATGAATAAAAACGAAATTCACTCATTTTTAATTGAAAAAGCAAATTTCTATGAAAATCCTATTTTCATCGATACTGATCCAATACAAATCCCTCACAAATTTAGTAAAAATGAAGATATTGAAATTGTTGGATTTTTAACGGCCATAATTGCCTGGGGAAATAGAAAATCAATAATTAAAAGTGGAAATAAAATTATTGAGATACTTGAATATTCTCCATTAGATTTCATTTTAAACCATAGTAATAATGACTTAAAGTCATGTAAGTATTTTGTTCACAGGACCTTTAATGGAAATGATTTAATTTATTTTATTAAAAAGCTTAACGAAATATATAAATCCAATAAAAACTTAGAAAATTATATTTATAAGCCAAACTCAAGTATTTCCAAAATCCAAACTTGTTTTCATGAAAATTTCTTTAACACCATTTTTGAAAAGAGAATTCAAAAACATATCGCAAACCCAATGAGAGGATCTGCAGCTAAAAGAATGAATATGTTTTTTAGATGGATGGTAAGGTCAAGTAAAGGAGGTGTTGATTTTGGAATTTGGAAAAAATTTAAATCTTCTCAACTCTCCTGTCCTTTAGATGTTCATTCTGGTAATGTTGCTCGAAAACTTGGAATATTAAAAAGAAAACAAAATGATGCAAAAGCAGTTTGTGAACTTGACATATTTTTAAAAAAAATTATGCCTAATGATCCAGTTAAAATAGACTTTGCTCTATTTGGATTGGGAGTTCACGAAAAGTTTAAATAATATATAGTTTCAATAAAATCATATCTGTCATACTTTTTTACTAGTTTTGATAAAAATTAAATAGAGCTATTTTATTGCCTATGAAAATTTTGCTCAAAGATGCAACAATTATAGATCACAGTAATCCATTACACTGTGAGTCAGTTTCCCTCCTTATTGAAAATGGTATTATAAAACAAATAGATAAAAATATTAGTACTCAAACTGATATTATTGTTAGTGATAATAATCTTCATGTTTCCAGAGGTTGGTGGGATGTTTCTGTTTCATTTGGGGAACCCGGTAATGAAGAGCGAGAAACAATAGAAAATGGTTTAGTCGTTGCTGCTAAATCAGGTTTCACTTCAATTGGATTGAACCCAGATGTGTTTCCTTTTTCAGATAATCATGGTGCCATAAGTTACCTCATAAATAAAAGTAAGGGTAATACAACAAATATTCATCCTGTTGGTTGCTTAACAAATTCCTCAAATGGTAAACAAATAGCATCACTTTATGATATGAAAGAAGCCGGAGCTATTGCATTTGGAGATTATAAATTCTCGACTGAAGATTCTAATTTACTAAAGATTGCCTTGGAATATTCACAAAGCTTTGACGGAATCATCAGTTCATACCCACTAGATGCTAAAGCTGCTAGTAATGGAATAATTCATGAGGGGCCAACAAGCACAAGGCTGGGACTTAAAGGTTTTGCTTCATATGCTGAAAGTAGCAGGATTTTTAGAGACATTAAAATTTTAGAACATACTGGCGGTAGACTTCATTTTTCATTCATTAGCTCAAAAGAATCAGTAAAATTGATTGAAGTAGCAAAACAAAAAGGTCTCAATGTTTCATGTTCAACAGCACTTCCACATCTCTTGTTCACAGATCAAAATATTGATAACTTTAATTCTGATTTTAAATTTTTTCCTCCACTTAGAACAATTGAAGATAAATTAGCCTTGAGAGAAGGCTTACTTTCAGGAGTAATAGACTGCGTAACAGCAATGCATGAACCTAAAAATATTGAAATTAAAAATTTGGATTTTTTTTCTGCAAGTGATGGAAGTATTGGGCTAGAATCATTCTTTCCACTATTGAATACGATCTTTCCAATCGAAAAAACAATTCAGTTTTTAACTAGGGGTAAATCAATATTTGGAATTGATGACAATAAAATTAAGGTTGGAAGTTTAGCTAACATAACAATGTTTAATCCCGATAAAAATGGAGTTTTTAAAAATGAGGATATTTTATCAAAATCAAGGAATTGTTCTTATATAAATCATCAATCAAAAGGTTATGTTGTTGGAAGTTTGAATAATGGTATTTTATCAATGAGAAATAAATAACATTCATGAATTTACCTTCATTCCCGCTTGTATATAAAATCAAACAATCCAATTCTACAAAAGAAAAAAAACCATGTTTGATTCTACTCCATGGTTATGGCAGTAATGAAGATGATTTATTTAGTTTTGCACCCTACTTACCAGAGGAGTATACTGTCTTATCATTTAGAGCACCTATAGCCTTAAGTTTTGGTGGATATGCCTGGAGTAATATACACGAACACTTAGAAAATAAGTTTACTGTGATTAAAGAGGCTAATGAATCACTAATGCTAATTGAAGAATCAATTAAATTATCGATTACTAAATTTAGTTTAGATGAAAAAGATATTAGCTTAATTGGATTTAGCCAGGGATGTGTATTAAGCTGGGCAATGGCTATCAATAAACCGAACTTAATAAGAAGAGTGATTGCATTAAGTGGCTATATAGTCCCAGAACTATTAAAAGTTTCAGTAGATAATATTAATAATTTATTAATTTTTAATTCACACGGAATATCAGATCAAATAATTCCTATCATTAAAGCAAGAGAAAGCTATAGTTTAGTTAAAAAAAATAATCCGAAAATTACGTACAAAGAATATAATGAGGGGCATGGAATTAATCAAGACAATTTCTCTGATTTTTTATTTTGGATAAAAAATACTTCTATTTAGGATAAATAAAATGTTCAATTGTTTTGAAATTAATGCCACTTTCATCAATACTATATTTTATTAATAGTTCTCCCCATAAGGTTCCATCTGAAAAGTTTGCAATTATCCATTTATGATTTAAAACCTTTACTTGATTTATTAAAAATTTTCCATTCATATCATCGTAGGGGATAATTAAATTTTTATTCTTAGAAATATTTATATCATATAATTCATCCTTAATTATTGAGACGATATTGTCATCATATTCTTCTCCTAAAGAACTCAAAGCTTTATAATTTCCGAATAATGAAAAAGAAATTTCTTCCTCTATTTGATTTTCTAAGTTTTCCTTTTGTTCTTTCAGAATGTTAATTGAGTTTTCTTTTTCATTCAATAAAGCTTCTTCTCTTTCTAAAATTCTTCCAGAATTAACAATTTGAAATATTAAAATCAGTGAAACAAATACTAACAAATATGTAATAATTTTATTTTTCATAACACAATTAAATTAACATGAAATACATAAATTATCGTATGCAAGAAAAACATTATCAGGAAGTTTTTTACTCACATCATCATGTAGGCCCATTAGATTACTAATATGAATTAAATATGTTTTTTTTGGTTTTAACTCATTTATGAGAATGAGTGCTTCTTCTAGATTTAAATGAGATGGATGAGATTCAACTCTTAAGCAACTTAAAATTAATACATCAAGATTTCTAAGTTTTAATTTCGATTTATAATTGATAGTTTTAATATCAGTCATATATGCAATATTTTCAACTCTATATCCTGTCACGGGTATTTTATCATGCATTGCTTTTATTGGATTAACCCACTTCCCTGACAGCTTAAAACTTTCATTTTCTTTAATAATTATTGAATTAACTGATGGTGCTCCAGGGTATTTATTTTTGTCATTAATTATGTAGTCAAATCTTTTATTTAGATTTTTATAAACATCAATAGTTGAATATATATTAATTGAGCCCTGACGAAAAAAAAAAGGTCTAATATCATCAAAGCCAGCTGTATGATCAGCATGTGAATGAGTGAAAAGAATTGCATCAAGAGTATCTATGGGATTTCTCAAAATTTGTTGCCTAAAATCTGGACCACAATCAATGACATGATTTTTATTATTCCAACTGATTAGTAAAGAACATCTTAATCTTTTATCCTTAAAATTACTACTTAAGCATACTGGATTTTGACTTCCTATTACAGGTATACCCTGAGAAGTTCCAGTACCTAAAAAAATTAATTGAATCATATTAAATCAAAGGTAAATATTTGCGTATAAATAAAACAATCTTTGTAATTTTATGACAAATAATAATACTTATGTCAATTGAATTAAGTGGCGACCGCCCTTTTGAAAATAGACCTTCAATCGAAGCAAAAGCATTAAGAATTAATCTTAATGAACATATTTACGGCACTTTTGCCGAAATTGGTGCAGGTCAAGAAGTAGCAAGACATTTTTTTAGAGTTGGAGGCGCATCCGGAACAATTGCAAAAACAATTAGCGCTTATGACAAAAGTTTTAGTGATAATATCTACGGGGAAGAAAATGATGGGAGGTATGTTACCGAAACGAGACTCAATAAAATGCTTGATCATGAAATAGGCTTATTAGAGGATAGAATTTCAAGAAAAGATCATCCGAACAAACTCTTTTTTACTCTAGCAAATACAGTGGCTACAATTGATTATGCAAAAAAATTTAAAGGACATGGATGGATGGGAATTAGATTTCAAACTTCTGTTAAAGAAAAATATAGTGAAATCAGTCTTCATTTTAGATTCCATCATCAAGAAGCTAAGTTACAACAAGAGGTTTTAGGCTTAATGGGTGTAAATCTTGTTTATGGTGCTTTTTACAAAAATAACGACCCAAAAAAACTTTTAAAATATCTTTATGACCACATTGATAATGACGGTATTAATAAAGGTTTCCTTCCTGTTGAAATTGATACTATCAATTTTTCAGGTCCCGTCTTTAAAAATGTAGATAATAGATTAATCAGCTTAGAATTAGTAAAGTTAGGTATGACTGATGCGGTAATGTTTAATCCACAAGGTAATAACATTTTGCCAGCAAGAGTTTTGTACAAAAAAAACATATTAGCGTTGAGAGGAAGTTTTAGGCCTGTTACTAATGTCAATATTGATATGTTTGATAAATCATACAAAGTGTTTTTAAATGAACCTAATGTAGATGAGGATAAAACAGAAGTAATTTTTGAAATCACTCTATCGAATTTAATGTCTGAGGGAGAAATTGACGAAAAAGATTTTATGGACCGAGCGTTGCTTCTATGTTCCCTAGGGCACACAGTAATGATATCTAATTTTAAAGAATATTATAAACTAGTTGATTATTTCTCAAATTATACTACGAGTCAACTTGCTTTATCAATGGGAGTTAATAGTTTTGTTGAAATTTTTAATGAAGAATACTACAAAGACCTGAGTGGTGGTATTTTAGAAGCATTTGGTAAGTTATTTTACAACAATTTAAAAGTATACTTATACCCAAATAGAAATGAAAATGGTGAAATCATAAATAGTAATAATCTTAAACTACATCCTAGAATGAAAGAATTTTATAAATTCTTTAAATACAATGGAAAAGTCGTTGATATTTTTGATTTTGAGGAGGAGAATTTATCTATTTTTTCAAGGGAAATTTTACAAAAGATTAAAAATCATGAATCTGGATGGGAAAAAAAACTACCTGAAGGTATTGCTGAAATGATCCTTAAAAATAAAATGTTTGGTTATCTACCCGAATCAGACAGATAATTTATAGTATTTGTGAAGCATGATCTTTAGTGGTTACTTTATCAATTACTCGTTGAATAATTCCACTTTCATTTATAATAAATGTTATTCTATTAATACCCTCATACTCTTTTCCTCTAAACTTTTTTGGACCCCAAACTCCAAAGATTTTAATTATATTGTGATCTTCATCAGATAATAATGAAAAAGGAAAGTCAAATTTTTTTGAAAAACTAAGCTGATGTTTAACGCTATCCGCACTTATACCTATAATATTATATCCTGCTTTTTTTAGATCAGAATAGTGATCCCTGAGATTGCATGCTTGAGCAGTGCAGCCAGGAGTATTTGCTCTTGGATAGAAAAAAACAACGAGTTTTTTGCCAATGAAGTCAGAAAAATTAATCATATTATTGTGCTGATCAATCGCAGAAAATTCAGGTACTTTATCACCAACTTTTAATATATTCATATTTTGGTTTTATTTAACTAAATAACAAAAAATCAAATGAACAAAAAAGAAAAAGTACATTTCGTTATCAAAAAACTTGATGAGCTATATCCAAAAGTTCCAATACCTCTTAATCATTCGGATCCATATACTCTTTTAATTGCTGTATTATTATCAGCACAAAGTACAGATAAAGGTGTAAATAAAGTAACACCTCTACTTTTTAGTAGGGCCAGTACTCCCTATGAAATGGTTTTATTAAGTATTGAAGAAATTAGATCAATTATCAGACCAGTTGGCTTATCTCCAATGAAATCAAAAGGAATTTATAAATTATCAGAAATCCTTATAAATGATTATAATGGTATAGTTCCAGCAAATCTTGAAGCTCTTGAAAAACTTCCTTCAGTTGGTCATAAAACGGCAAGCGTTGTCATGGCACAAGCATTCGGAATTCCTTCATTTCCAGTTGATACTCATATACATAGACTAATGTTTAGGTGGGGCTTTTCAAATGGAAAAAATGTGAAGCAGACAGAAAAAGATGCAAAAAGACTTTTTCCTAAAGAAAAATGGAACAAACTTCATTTACAAATTATTTGGTATGGCAGAGAATATTCACCTGCAAGGGCATGGAATATTGAAAATGATATAATAATGAAAAAAATTGGACGTAAATCTTTATTAGAATCTTAATTTTTTTTTAAGTTATTTTTAAAGGATAATGAAAACTCTAAAATTTTCTTAATAACTTTTGGACTGGGTCCTTGGTTCTCTTTTATTTTCGATGAAAAATTAATCATATTACTTCATGAGTATATGATATTTAACGCACAATAATGTAATTTATTATTTACTTGATAAGTGAAATATTATAGCTTTCAACAAGCTTTCTCAAATTTATAATTGCATATCTCATTCTTCCTAGTGCTGTATTTATGCTAACATTTGTTAAGTCAGCAATTTCTTTAAAACTCATGTCCTTGTAAAACCTCATAAGTAATACTTCTTTTTGGTCTTCAGGAAGCTCTAAAATCAGCTTTTGAAGATCAGCAATTATTTGATCATCAATAAGACTATTTTCAGCATTAAGTGAACCATCAGAAATTAATTTAAAAATATCATAATCTTGATTGTTTTCAAAAATTGGAATTCTATTTTTTTTTCTGAAATAATCAATTACTAAATTATGAGCAATCCTCATCATCCACGGAAGAAATTTACCTTCTTCATTATAAACTCCTCTTTTTAAAGTTTTAATTATCTTAATAAATGTATCTTGAAAAACATCATCAGCAATATCTTTATTTAAAACTTTAGAGTATATAAAATTATATAATCGAGTTTGATGTTTTTTTATTAAAAACTCTAATGCAGATTCATTACCCTTGATATAGTCACTGATATAGTTGGCATCTTGTTGTGATGATATGATTGTTCCCATAAGCATTACTTGTTATAAAAGTTAGAATTTATATAATTTAAAAGTAATGTTGTGCTATAGGCATTATATTTAGATTAGTAAATTTACAAAAATTATTCTTCAAAAAAAAAATGGAATAAAACAATTAGTAAAAACGATCATAAAAATTGTAAATTTGAAGCTTTTAATTTTTAATGAATAAACCATCATATCATAATCCAAAGTCTTACATAACCATAAAGGGCGCTCAATTACATAATTTAAAAAATATTAACGTAGTAATTCCCAGAAACAAAATGACAGTAATAACCGGTCTTTCGGGATCTGGAAAATCATCACTTGCATTTGACACTTTATATGCTGAAGGACAAAGAAGATATGTTGAAAGTTTATCTTCCTATGCTAGACAATTTATGGGTAGATTAAACAAGCCAAAAGTTGACAAGATTCTTGGAATTTCACCTGCAATTGCAATTGAACAAAAAGTAAATATCTCTAATCCAAGGTCAACTGTTGGAACTAAAACTGAAATTTACGAATACCTAAAGTTATTATATTCAAGAATTGGTGTTACCTACTCTCCAGTTTCAGGAAAAGTAGTCAAAAAAGATACTGTAAATAATTTAGTTGATTATGTAAAAAAATTAAATAAAGGAGACAAACTTCTTCTACTTTCACCAATTAACAAAAATGATAGATCATTAAAAGAAAAGATAAACCTTTTATTTCAACAAGGTTATGCAAGAATTTATGTTGATGATAAAATTATAAGAATTGATCCTGATAAACCACCTAAATCCTCTTTTAAACTTATTGTTGATCGTGTGATTGTAAATGATAGTGAAGAGTTTTATCAACGATTTGCAGATTCTGTTCAAGTTGCCTTTCATGAAGGTAATGGGAAATGCCTTTTGAAGAACTTACAGTCTAACAAAATTGTAGAGTTTTCTAATAAGTTTGAACTTGATGGAATGGAGTTCTTGAGTCCAAATATTCATTTATTTAGCTTTAACAACCCTTACGGGGCATGTAAAAAATGTGCAGGATATGGAGATATAGTTGGGATAAATCCTGAACTTGTAATTCCAGATACTTCAAGATCTATATATGAAGAAGCCATAGTGCCTTGGAGAAGTACAGGGTTTAAAAAATTTTATTCAAAACTAATTAAATCAGCAGATGATTTTGAATTTCCAATTCATAAACCCTATTTTAAATTAGATGATAATGAGAAAGAAATACTTTGGAGTGGAAATAAGTTTTTTACTGGTATAACAGGTTTTTTTAAAAAAATTGAAGCAAAAAATTACAAAATTCAGAATAGAGTTCTTTTGTCAAGGTATAGAGGAAAAACCAAGTGCAGCGAATGTAAAGGGAGTAGGTTAAGAGAAGAAGTTAATTATATAAAAATTGGAGGCAAAAGTCTTCCTGATTTAATTAATTTACCAATAAAAGAAATAATTGATTTTTTTAAAAATTTAAAAATCAGTAACACTGATCAAAATATATCATCAAGAATTTTGACTGAAATCAAAAGCAGAATAAGTATTTTGAGTGATCTAGGTCTTGATTACCTTACATTAAATAGGAAATCCAATACATTGTCGGGAGGAGAATCTCAAAGAATAAATATTGCAGTTTCACTTGGCAGCTCTTTGGTTGGTTCAATGTATATATTAGATGAGCCATCAATAGGTCTTCATTCACAGGATAATGAACGTTTAATTGGGATACTAAAACGACTAAGAGATATCGGCAATACCGTAATTGTCATTGAGCATGATGAAAAAATAATGAGTGCCGCAGATAAAATTATTGATATGGGTCCCGAAGCTGGTTCATTTGGTGGAGAAATTGTAGCAACTGGAAATTTCAAAGAAATTATAAAATCCAAAACTTTAACTGGCAAATACTTAAGTGGAGAAATGAAAATTGAAGTTCCTAAAAAACGAAGAAATACAAAAAAATGGGTAACGATTATAGGGGCTAGGGAAAATAATCTTAAAAACATTACTGCAAATTTTCAATTAGGAGGGCTTACAGTTGTTTCAGGTGTTTCAGGAAGTGGAAAATCAACTCTTGTAAAAGATATTTTATATCCAGCTTTATTAAGAAATTTTGAAATATACTCAATTAAACCTGGTCAATTTTCTTCACTAGTTGGTGACTATAAGTTACTTAAGAGTGTTGAGTTTATTAATCAGAATCCAATAGGAAGATCTTCCAGATCTAATCCTGTAACATATATCAAAGCTTTTGATGATATTCGTAATATTTTTTCAAATCAAAATCTATCAAAAAATAGAGGCTATAAACCTAAACACTTTTCATTCAATGTAGAAGGCGGTCGTTGTGAAACTTGCAAAGGCGAAGGAGTTGTAACAATTGAAATGCAGTTTATGGCTGATGTACTTTTAGAATGTGAGTCTTGCAAAGGTAAAAGATTTAAAGATGAAGTAAGAGAGGTCAAGTACAATAATTATTCTATTGATCAAATATTAGATTTAACCATTGATGATGCACTAAAACTTTTTAATTTAAATGGAGAAAAAAAATTAATTAACAAACTAAAGCCCCTAAGCGATGTTGGATTAGGCTATGTGACTCTTGGCCAATCTTCAACAACCTTATCAGGTGGAGAAGCACAGAGAATAAAGTTAGCCTCTTTCATTGCTAAAGGGGAAACTAAAGATAAAGTTCTTTTTATATTTGATGAACCTACTACTGGCCTTCACTTCCATGATATAAAAAAATTATTAATATCATTTAACAGATTATTAGATAACGGCCATACAATTGTAGTTGTCGAACATAATTTAGATCTAATAAAATGTGCCGATCACCTAATTGAATTAGGACCTAAAGCAGGAAAAGAAGGTGGAGAAATAGTTGCTCAAGGTCAACCAGAAAAAATTATTGATTTCAAAAATTCTCCAACTTCAAAATACTTGAAAATAAAATTATCAAGTTAAATATTTTTTAATTTGTTGATTAATGTCCTTTGATAGTCCTAAAAATTGACTTAAAATAGCGTACAAGAAAATTATTAATATTGACCTTAAACTAAGGTTTATTATGGAAGAATATTCTAAATTAATCTCCTTAAGAATAATATAAACTACAATAATCAATAATAAAATCTTTAAAGTTTGGAATGAGTATGGATGAATTTTTAAACCATAAGCTATAAGAATTAACTTCATGGTGTTTATAAATATAATAACAAGGAGAGTTGCATATGCTGCACCAATCACTCCATACTTTGGGATTAAAATCAAATTTAAGCCAACCGCAGTAGAAGCAGATATAACTGAAAACCAAAAAATATAGTGATAATATTTAGAATTAGTAATTATATTGTTTAAACAGCCTATGGACATGGAAAATAACTTACCTATCGAAACAACACTTACTACACTAATAGCTGATGCATAAAGGGGTTGATTGACGAATTTATAAAAATCACCTGTGTTTAGGTTGATTAGTAAAAATAAAACACCTGAAACTAAAAATAAATTATTACTGCTTTTCTTTAAAAGTCTTATTAAATATTTTTTATCATTAGAATTAATTGCTTCAGACACCAGAGGACTTACTATTTGAAACATTGCTCTTCCAGGTGCTTCGATTACAGCTGCTATAAATAATGCTACACTGTAAAAGGCAACATCATCAGATGTAATTAATGAAGCTATCATAGATTTATCAATATCTAAAATAACACTTGATGCAGCACCTGATAAGAAGATTAAAAAACTATAAAAAATGATTTTTAAATAAGACGTAGGGAGTTTAAAAGTTATTTCTGGACTGTAGACAATAAGACTGTATATGATTATAAAAATAAGCCTTAAATAGTAGCCTATAATTAAAGAATAAATAAAAATTTCAAAATTTATATAATCAAGTGCATATAGGGTTAATAATAAAAAGCTCAAAAGTCTAGGGTAAAACTCTTTTAAGAAATTTCCAAAAACCGAAACTAATTGGACTCTCAACCAACTATAAAATATTTCAAAATAAGATGTTGAAATAGCAATCAAAATAATTACAAACGCATACGTACTCAGAAGTGGTTCTTTAGAAGAAATATTTGAAACCAAAGACGATGAAAAAAAATACAAATAGAAAAATATTAAAGAAAGAATTAAAAGTGGAGACCAAATAGAAAAAATCAATAAGCTATCTCTTTCTTTTTTATTATTAAATGAGCTATAATACTTTATAATTGCATGTTGTAATCCAAATGAAATAAAAGGCTGAACCAAATTTGAGTATGCTAAAAGAGCTATAACTACTCCTTGAAACCTACTCCCCATGAAATTTGGATACATATAAAGGGTATTTACTGCCCCTAAAAAAAAAGCTAATCCAATACTTAGTAAATTATAAAAAGTTTGTTTAGCTACAACTCCCATTATTTAAAATTTGATTTTAATCTTTTACCAAACATAAATATTAATAAAATTATAGTAAATAACGAAATACTTACATATCTAATATTTGTTCCAAATTCTACTACTTTTGGAGAAAACTCAAAAGAAATAATATGTTCACCACTTGGAACTTTTAGGGCTCGAAGAACATAATTAACCCTGTAATGAGGAACAATTATTCCATCAATTTTAGCTTCCCACCCATTTGGATAATACATTTCTGAAAACACAACTACTTGCTTTGAATTGCTATTAAAACTGTATTTTAATGTATTAACGGATTCTTCAATTAATTGAATTTTTGATTGATAATCAATATTTTTTTCGATAGTTAATGCATTTGCAGCATCTTTATCTTCAATTATAGCATGCTTTTTCAAATCGATTGTTTTAAGAGTTTTAAGGACATCGTCAGCAGAGTTAACCTTAATTATTGAATCAACAATCCATGCATTTCCTTGGGCTTCTTCATTTATTAATGGGGAAAGCCCCTCTTTAGACTCATATAAAACATATTTAACATTTAAAATATTTAAAATATCAGGAAGCTCATTGTAATTAAAAAACTCATAAAGTTCCTGAAACCTTCTAGGCTTTGCTCCGTGATACCCTCCAATAGAATTATGGAAATAAGCTGTTCTTGCACCAGTCAAACTTAATTTAGGCTCATAGACTCTATACCTGGTCTTATCATTTAAAATAGTTTTATCAGCATTTGTAATTCTAAATGGAGACTCTATCTTAGATTTATTAACAAAACGATTCCAATCCAAATAACGAAATGCAACACCTCCAAGATCGTATATAGTAATTCCAAAAAAGAGTGCTAATGCAATATTTTTTTTAATTCTGTTAAACTTAAAGAGTGAGAATATAAAACATACTAATGAAATTAAAATTATTCCTCTTATAATATCTTCTTTAAAAACTATTTCTCTAGCATAAATTATTTGTTGTAAAATTTGATCACCATAAGCCTCTAAAAGCCTTAAGTCAATTGGACTTTTAAATGAAAAAGCACCAATAAACTTGAAAAACAATAAAGATATAAGCATGAACAACAAAATAATTGCAGATTTAAAAAAAGCTTTAAAGTATTTATTAGGCTCAGAAAGAATTTTTTCTAGTCCAAGTACTGCTAGAATAGGAATGCAAAGCTCCAAAATTACTTGAACAGATGAAACAGCTCTAAATTTATTATATAAAGGAATGTTAAAAATAAAAAAATCAGTTAAGAGTGGTAGGTTTTTACCCCACGAAAGGAATAATGATAAAATTGATGCAGTAACTAAAGCATTTCTTAGAGGTCCTTTCAAAATTATAGCTGCAAAAAATGCAAATAAGAAAACAACTATACCTATATAAGCTGGAGCTTCAAGAATTGGCTGAGAGCCCCAATAAGTCGGAACAGAAGATGTAAAGTCTCTTGATTGACTCTTTGAAATACCTTTTTTTACTAAAAATTCATATAATTCAGAATCTGAACCTAAATTTTCTCTAGAACCTCCACCCTGTATTCTTGGTATAATTAAGCTCAGAGATTCAAAAATACCGTAACTATATTCAGTTATATAATCATAATCTAAACCATTTGATTTAATTTTTTTACTTCCATCAAGATTTAACTCTAGTTCAGACCCATTACGAGTACTGAATTTTGAATATTCTGAAGTAGCTAAAAGAGGAGTTGCATTTAATCCTAAAGATAACAAACCACTAACTGAAAATAAACCTATACCCTTAAAAAAAACTTTTAAGCTTTTATTCTTGTATGCATCTATAAAATAAAATAAGGCTAATAACACTAGTATGAATAATAAGTAATAGGACATCTGGTAGTGGTTGGCTCTTATATTTAAACCAAGACCAAGCACACTAACTATAAAGCCTTTGAGCCACTTTTTATTGATTAGTAATAAAAAACCTGCGACTGCAAGTGGCATATAAGCTAATGCAATAGCTTTTGTATTATGACCAACTTGAAGTATAATTAATAAATAAGTTGATAATCCAAAAGCGAAGGACCCAAAAACTGCAGTTCTCAAGTCAACTGGTAAAACTAGAAAAAGTACATATGAAGAAAATAGATACAGAAATAGTATATAAGAAGGGCGTGGCAATAGCCTAAATAAATCATGAATAAAACCTAAAAAATCTGCTGGATACTTTGCCCCTAATTGGTAAGTAGGCATTCCACCAAATGCATTATCTATCCAATATGTTTCCTTTTGACCATTTTCAGCTCTGTATTCTTTAATTTGTCTTGACATACCAGAATATTGAACTATGTCTGATTGAAGTAGTTTTTTACCAGAAACAGATGGATAATAAAATAATTGTGCGAAAAAAGCAAAGCATAAAATTACAAGAACATGCTTATATAGATAATTATTCAATATCTTCATAATCTATATATTCTCCTAGGTTATCGGACTTCCCACTCTTAGTCTTATTTCTGTTTTGATTAGCACTATTTGAATTACGTGAAGCTTTCCTTGAAATATCACGTAATAACCAGCCCAGTATTAAGGGACTCAGGCGTCTAATAACGTATGAGATAATAAAAATGAAAAGTAAAATCTTAAGTAAGGAGCTCAAAACACAATGATTAAATTAATATCAAATTTAGAAAAAATAATAGATAAGATTGTTAATTAAGCCAATCCATAATTTTATATTTTATAAAAAAATCGAATTATATTGCACAACATGTTTCGGATTAAAAACCTACAGTTATTATTAATTTTCTTTTTTGTCACAGAAATTGTAAAATCTCAATATACTGATCAAATTAATTCGAATCGTCCAGGTTATTCAATTGGTGCTTTTTCAGTAGGTAAAGGAGTGATTCAAATCGAAACAGGATTTGAAATTAGAAATTATAAACATGATGGTTTTAACCAAAGTTCTATAAATGGAACTGTAGGTTTTTTATCACTTCGATGGGGTTTTTTATTTGAACAATTGGAACTCACATATGATGGTTCATACATGTTCGATAAATTCACAAATAAATTATCAAAAATTCCTACTGAAACAAAAAGAAGTGGTTTTTTGCAAAATTTTTTAGGATTAAAATATTTAATCTATGATCCATTTAAAAAAGAAGAAAAAGTAAATGTTTATAGTTGGAAAGCCAATAATGGATTTAAATTGAAGCATTTAATTCCAGCAATATCGATAACTGTTGGAGCTAATTTTGATCCATTTAGTGAAGAAAACCCATATCCTTATGGTGACCTATTTGGTACTTTTTTTAGACCAATATTTTTTCAAAATTTATTTTATATAGCTCCCAGCCCAACACCACTAACTTTAATGGGAACTATTGCAACACAATCTCACTTTTTAGGAACCTGGGTTTTTGTAACAAATTTTTCATTAAAAAGATTTTTATCAGAATATCTAGAAAAAACATACATAATTACTTTAACACATACATTTAACCCTTTGTGGTCAGTTTATATAGAAAACCAAGGTATTTTTTCCGAAAGGTATTCAGATAATATTTTTAGAGCAGGAGCAGCATATTTAGTTGGTGATAATCTTCAAATAGAGGGAACTATTGGAGGAAATACAAAAACAACACCAAATTTTATTTCTATAAATGCTGGAGTCTCATACAGGCTTGATTTTCATAAAGATTTTAAAAATCCTGAAAAATTAGAAAAGAAAAGATTAAAGAAAGAAGAAAAAGCAAATAAAAAAAGTACTAAAAAATTTGAAAAACAAGAGAAAAAGAGAAATAAAAATGCAAGAAAAAAACCCAAACAATAACTTTGTATATGAATTCATCTATCATAATTAAAGAAGTTATTAGTGAGAAGGATCTTAAAGATTTTGTTCAATTTCCTTTTAGTTTATATAAAAATCATCCATACTGGGTTGGGCCTATTATCAAAGAAGAACTTGAGACATTGAATAAAAAGAAAAATCCAGTTTTTCAAAATGCAATTGCTAATTATTTTTTAGCATATAAAAATGGATTAATAGTTGGAAGAATTGCTGTAATCATTAATTGGATTGAAGTTAATGAAATTAAAAAGTCTAAGGTTCGTTTTGGTTGGTTTGATTTTATAGATGACTTAAATGTTTCAAAAAAACTTCTTGAAAAAGTCGTTTTAATCGGAAAAAAAAACAATTTAAAACATATTGAAGGACCTGTAGGATTCTCAAATATGGATAAGGCGGGGATTCTAATTAAAGGCTTCGATGAACTAAACACTATGATTACATTATATAATTATCCATATTATTCTGAGCATTTAAAAAAACTAGGTTATCAAAAACTAGCTCAATGGGTAGAATATGAAATTAAAATTTCGTCTTTTGAAAAATCACCAGAAAAAATTAGAAAATTTTCAAAATTAATTTTAGATCGATATTCACTTAAGATTCTAAATTTTAAATCAAATAAAGAAATCTTACCATATGTTGATCAAATGTTTGATTTACTAGGGAAAACATATAATGAACTTCAAACTTTTGTTCCAATTCAACCTTATCAAATAAATTATTATAAAGAAAAATATTTCAGATATATTCATCCTGAATTTATTAAATGCGTTGTTGATAATGAAAATAATCTTATTGCTTTTTTAATAACTATGCCCTCATTTTCAAAAGCATTAAAAAAAATTAATGGAAAACTTTTTCCTTTTGGATTTTTTAGAATTTTATGGGCACAAAAGTTTATTAAAAAAGTATCCCTGTATTTAATTGGTGTTAGGCCTGATTATCAAAATAAAGGAGCTATTGCTATCATAATGAATGAGCTTCAGAAAACTTTTAATAAATACAATATAAATGTTGTAGAAACTAATCCTGAATTAGAGGAAAACACTCCAATTCAAACTTTATGGAAGAATTATGAACATCGTCTTCATAAAAAGCGAGCAACCTTTACCAAGTCAATAGAGTAATTTAACCTTTTAAAAGTTTTATTTTTACAAAATGTTATCTGAAAATACAATAGTCGCATTAGCATCTCCTCAGGGTACAGGAGCTATTGGTGTTATACGAATATCAGGTTCTGAATCTATTTCAATCGCTTCAAAATGTTTTAAATCATATAGAGACATAAAACTAATTGATCAGTCTTCTCATAAATCATTTCTAGGTTGGATTAAAGATGGAAATCAAATTATTGATAAAGTATTAATTACAATTTTTAAAGGTCCAAATTCGTATACCGGAGAAGATATTATTGAAATTTCATGTCACGGTTCAAAATATATACTTCAAGAAATTCTTCATTTGATAATTAAAAATGGAGCTGAACCGGCTAAGCCAGGTGAATTTACACTAAGAGCTTTTTTAAACCGAAAGATGGACTTAACCCAAGCTGAGGCAGTTGCTGATCTAATTTCATCTGAATCAAAGGCTGCGCATGAACTAGCTATCAATCAGATGCGTGGAGGTTATTCAAAGAGTATTAAAGAATTAAGGGAAAAACTAATTCATTTTGCTTCAATGATTACTCTTGAGTTAGATTTTTCAGAGGAAGATGTTGAATTTGCTGATAGAAAAGAATTTTTAAAACTTTTAAATGAGATAGAACAACAATTAAAAGATTTATCTGAATCATTTGCATACGGAAGCGTTATAAAAAACGGGGTACCAGTAGCAATACTAGGTAAACCAAATTCTGGAAAATCCTCTCTCTTAAACGCTCTACTTAACGAAGATAAAGCTATAGTATCTGATATTGAGGGTACAACTCGAGACAGCATTGAAGACACTTTAATAGTTGAAGGAATTCAGTTTAGATTTATTGACACCGCAGGTTTAAGAGAAACAAAGGATTCAATTGAATCAATTGGTGTTAAACGAGCTATTGAAAATGCAAAAAAAGCAAATATTTTATTATACTTATATGATGTTACTGATACAGATTATAAAAGCATTTTAAATCAGCTAAAAACAATATTATCGTTTAATAAAAAAACCATACTAGTTCAAAATAAAATGGATATTTCCAAAGATGATAAAAAAATAAGAACTCTAATCAAGGATGAATTTCCCCTCCTACCTCCTACTCTACCAATAATAACTCATAAAAAGGAATCAATTGACAGATTAAAGATTGAGTTGATTGAAACTGTAAATAAGATGTCAAATGCGAGTGAAACTATAGTAACTAACGTTCGGCACCACTCATCTCTACAAAGTGCCCTAAAAGATATAATACTAATTAAAAAAGGAATGAAAAACAAAATATCTGGAGACCTTCTATCTATAGACTTAAATTCTGCAATTCAATCACTTGGGGAGATAACTGGCGATATAAATACTGATGATATTTTAGGAAACGTATTCCAGAATTTCTGTATCGGGAAATAATCACGTTTCATTATACATCATTATTCATCACTAAGTGCCTGATTTATTGATAATTAGCTAATAAATATTTGTAAATACATCATTATTCATCACTAACTTTACCACAAAGTTTGTGGACTATATGTGGATATAAATACTTATCCACTCCATATCCACACATTTTGGGCGAAGTTGACTATAAAGTATTGACGAGCAATGCTTTACATTTTAATAATTAAATAAAAAGTGCAAAATTATGATTAATACAATAACATTACAAGTAAATAAAAAGAACTCTAAATTATTCTTTAGATATCGCCTAAATGGAAAAACAAAAGATGAAACCATTACCAATTTGCCATATTTTACCGAACCTAAAAATAGAGATGAGGAAAGAATAAATAGAAGGTCATATAAACAAGCTGAACAATTACTTTGGGAAAAAAGAAATGATTTAGCTAAATCTGAATATGCCTTAGACTATTTTGAGAAAAGAGACCAAGATTTTTTAGAATTCTTTTATAAAATTGCTGAACAGAATGGAAACAAAGCTAAAACGACCTATATGGGTTATATATGCGCCATAAGAAAGTTTGAGGATTATTTGGAAAGTCTAAACATGAAAAAAGTTTCATTCAA
>MDTC01184472.1_pt1 | contig 32889 bp, 27 predicted proteins | sample 811181 | NCBI WGS metagenome assembly MDTC01 (sample SAMN05326644, study PRJNA326480) | marine metagenome | isolation source: seawater | place: Pacific Ocean: North | collected 2011
CGCTCGGTGATCTTCGAGCGGATGTCTTCGATGTCGGGCTGCCAACCGTTCTGCTCGTCGCACAGGTAGTGAACGGGCGTCCCACCCCCCAGGCTCGTCATCGCCGTCCACAGCGGGTAGTCGGGTGCGGGGATCAACACCTCGTCGCCCTCGTCCAGGAGGGCCTGCATCGTCATCGTGATGAGCTCGGAGACCCCGTTACCGAGGTACACGTCATCGGGGTCGAGCGCCGGGAATCCGGGAACCTGCTCGTATCGGTAGACGACGGCGAGCCGAGCAGACTTGATGCCGCGGCTGTCGCTGTACCCGTGGGCTTCGGGTACCGCCTCGATCATGTCCCGCACGATCTGGAACGGAGCCTCGAAGCCGAAAGCTGCCGGGTTCCCCGTGTTCAGCTTGAGGATCCGGTGTCCCTCGGCCTCCAGACGATCGGCCTCGACGAGGGCCTGCCCCCGGATCTCGTAGAGGACGTGCTTGAGTTTGCTCGACTGGTCGAGCGGCCGGGGGTGGGTCATCCGTTCAGGATAATGCCGCACCCACCGGGCCACCTGACCGCGCGTGGATCGCGGGTCTCGCGTTCTGCGCTTACTTCTTCTTGTCGGCAGCGCGCCGCTGGGCGCGGTTCAGCGGCTGCTGGGCAGCCGGCGCCGGCGCTTCACCGTCGGTGCGCTGGCCGAACGCGCCGCGCACAGCGGGGGGCGTCGGCGCGACGGGCGCTGCGGGCGCGGATGCCGCGGCCTGGCGGGCCCGGCTGGTGGCCGCCTGCTGCACCTGGCCGCGTTCGTTTCGCACCTCGACTTCACCGGCGTCATTGGCCGCGGAGTACTGCAGACGCTGTCCCTCCACGGGCGCGATCGACAGACCCTTGGCCTCGACCTCAGCGGCGTTCTCTCCGTCCGCGCGGCGGACCTCGACCTCGAGGTTGTAGAGGTACCCGACTGACTCTTCCTTGATCTGGCCCATCATCTGCTGGAACATCTGATAGCCCTCGCGCTGGTACTCGATGAGCGGATCACGCTGCGCCATCGCGCGCAGGCCGATGCCGTCCTTCAGGTAATCCATCTCGTAGAGGTGGTCTCGCCAGCGGCGGTCGACGACCTGAAGCACGACCCGCCGCTCAAGCTCGCGCATGGCAGCTTCGCCGAGGCTTTCTTCGCGCTTCTGGTAGGCGATGCGTGCATCCGAAATGATCTCGCGCTTCAGTACCTCGGGGGTGACCTTGCCCTTGCTTCCGGACTCGGCGACGACCTCGTCGATTGTGAGAGAGACCGGATATAGCGTCTTGAGTTCGGTCCACAGCGCGTCGAAGTCCCAGCTCTCGGTGTGACCGGTACCCGTGTGATCGTCGATCAGCGTGCTGATGGCGTCCTCGATGAAGTGCTGGACGCGGTCGGCGATGTCATCCCCCTCGAGGATGTGGCGGCGATCCGAGTAGATCGCTTCGCGCTGCCGGTTCAGGACATCGTCGTACTTCAGCACGTTCTTGCGCAGCTCGGCGTTACGCGCCTCCACCTGCGATTGCGCGCTCTTGATCGCCCGCGAAACCATGCCCGATTCGATGGCGACGTCGTCGGGGAAGTTGGTGCGCGAGAGGATTGCCTCGGCAGCCCCTGACTGGAACAGGCGCATGAGGTCATCGGTCAGCGACAGGTAGAACCGGCTCTCTCCCGGGTCGCCCTGACGTCCCGACCGACCCCGCAGCTGGTTGTCGATGCGGCGCGACTCGTGCCGCTCCGTACCGAGCACGTATAGACCGCCGGCTGCCACAACCTTCTCGGCCTCTTCGGAAACGTGGTCGCGGGTGGACTGGTAGACGGCATCCCACTCGGCCTCGTACTCGTCCGGTGTCTCCACCGGGTCGAGCCCCTTGGCCTTCATCTCCTGAACCGCGAGGAACTCGGCGTTCCCGCCCAGCATGATGTCGGTTCCGCGCCCGGCCATGTTCGTCGCAACCGTGACTGCGCCCAGTCGTCCGGCGCGCGCCACGATCTCGGCCTCGCGAGCGTGGTTCTTCGCGTTGAGAACCTCGTGTTTGATGCCCTTCTTCGCGAGCAGACGCGACAGGTATTCGCTCTTTTCCACCGAGACGGTGCCGACGAGCACCGGCTGCCCCGACTCGTGGCGCTTCGCGATGTCTTCGACGACCTGAGCGAACTTCGCCGGCTCGTTCTTGTAGACGAGGTCGGACTGATCCTTGCGGATCATCGGCTTGTTCGTCGGGATCGCGACGACTCCCAGCTGGTAGGTCGACATGAACTCGGCAGCCTCGGTCTCGGCGGTGCCGGTCATGCCCGAGAGCTTGTCGTAGAGGCGGAAGTAGTTCTGCAACGTCACTGTCGCGAGAGTCTGGTTCTCGGCCTTGACCGGGACACCTTCCTTCGCCTCGATCGCTTGGTGGATGCCTTCGTTGTAGCGGCGGCCCACCAGGATTCGGCCCGTGTGCTCGTCGACGATCATCACCTCGTCGTTCATGACGACGTAGTCGGTGTCGCGCTTGAACAGGGCGAGCGCCTTGATCGAGTTGTTCAGGAACGAGATCAGCGGAGTGTTGACTGACTCGTAGAGGTTGTCGATCCCGAGATAGTCTTCGACCTTCTCGATACCCGGCTCGAGCACGCCGATCGTGCGCTTCTTCTCGTCGACCTCGTAGTCGATTCCCGGCTCGAGAGTGCGAGCGATCTTCGCGAACTCGGCGAACCACCGGTTCGCTTCTCCCGCGGAGGGGCCCGAGATGATCAGGGGTGTGCGGGCCTCATCGATGAGGATCGAGTCAACCTCGTCGACGATCGCGAAGAAGTGTCCGCGCTGGACGAGGTCCTCCCGGCGCCACGCCATGTTGTCGCGAAGGTAGTCGAAACCGAACTCGTTGTTCGTGCCGTAGGTGATGTCTGCGAGGTACTGCTCCCGGCGCACCTCGGGGGTCTGTCCCGACACGATCGTGCCGGTCGTCATCCCCAGCGCCCGGTACACACGCCCCATGAGGTCGGCCTGATAGCTCGCGAGGAAGTCGTTGACGGTAATCACGTGCACGCCCTTGCCCGCGATCGCGTTCAAGTACGCCGGAAGTGTCGCCACCAGCGTCTTGCCCTCACCGGTCTTCATCTCCGCGATGTTGCCGAGGTGCAGGGCAGCGCCGCCCATCAGCTGCACGTCGTAGTGCCGCTGACCGATCGTCCGCTTGGCGGCCTCCCGCACGGCGGCGAAGGCCTCGGGCATCAGCTTGTCGAGCGTCTCGCCAGCCTCGTAGCGGGTGCGAAACTCCGCGGTCTCGTCCCGCAGCTCGTCATCAGTCAGCTGCGAGTACTCGTCCTCGAGGGCATTGACCGCCTTCGCAACCTGCTGCAAGCGCCGCAGGAGCCGACCTTCACCGGCACGCAGGAGTTTCTCGAGAGGATTGGCCACGGAAAGCTCTCCATCTGTCAACGGCGGCACCCGGGGTGCCGACCCGGCGCGAACCGCGCGCGGACATACCGACTCATGTTACCGGGCCGTGACCTTGGCGTGCGCTGGGTCCGCTCCCAGCGGAAGCGTCCCCGCTTTCCCGCCCCAGCAAACGCGCACCCTGAGTCTCTCGGGGAAGACCCTGAAATGTCATCGACAGTGTTGGCCGTGCCCGCAGGCGCGGGATAGGTTGCACGCGGGGGATCACACGAAGCCATCCGCGCTCATCGGGGGAACGCTTCGTCGCGAATGGAAGGAGTATGTCTATGGCTGTGTGGCGTCGGTGGGTATTTCCCATCCTTTTCGTTATCGTGTTCGGGGCTCTCGCCGCCGCACTCGTGAAGATGGCGTTCTTCCCCGATACGGCGACGGCCTCGGCAGATCCGGGTGGGCAGATCACCGAGCCGGTTGTGCCCGTCGTCCGCCAGAGCGTGATCGACGAACTGACCCTCGAAGGAACGATCGCGCGCGACGACGCCGTGACGGTGCGTTCCGAGGTCGACGGAGCCGTCAGCGAGGTCAAGGTTGCACCGGGACAGTCGGTCGCAGCCGGTCAGGTCTTGATGACGATCAAGCAGTCCTATCCCGCCAAGACGATCGATGTGCTGGCCCCGGAGGCCGGCGAGGTGACCGCCGTGGCCGTGGTGAAAGGACAGCCGACGAGCATCGGAGGCGAAATCGCGACGCTCAGCCCCACCCGGTATCACGTGCAGAGCACCATCGAGCCGGTGCAGCTGTATCGACTGCTGAATGCCCCGACCGAGGGCGAAGTCACAATCCAGGGCGGCCCCGCGCCCTTCTCATGCACGGGCCTATCGGTGCAGGTGTCCGAAGACGGCACGACCAGCATCACGTGCGCCGTCCCGACCGACCAGACAGTGTTCGCAGGCCTTCGGACCGAGCTGTCCATCCGGGTAGCGACTGTCGATGATGCCCTGGTGGTTCCGGTCACTGCAGTGCGCGGTGGAGCAGGCACCGGGCTGGTGTGGGTGGATGCCGGCACCGGCGCCCCCCTCGAAGAGCGGGAAGTCGGACTCGGAGTCAGCGACGGCACCGTCGTGGAGGTCGTCTCCGGACTGACCGACGGCGAGCAGGTGCGGCAGTTCGTCCCCGGCCTCGCGGCCCCGAACGAACCGGTCTGCTACGACGACGGGATGGGTGGTCAGTTCTGCGAGGACCCGGGGTGGAGCTGGTGAGCCTTGTCAGGCTCGAGGGTGTGACCAAGCAGGTCACACTCCCCGACGAGTCGACGCTCGACATCCTGCGCGGTGTCGACCTTGCGGTGTCGGCAGGAGACCACGTCGCGATCGTCGGCCGCAGCGGCTCGGGCAAGTCCACGCTGCTGAACATCCTGGGCCTCCTCGATCTGCCGACCTCGGGAACCGCAGAGTTTCGAGGCACGCCGGTCGCCGGCATCCGGCGTGGGCGCCTCGACCGGATGCGGGGGCGCGACGTCGGCTTCGTCTTTCAGCAGTTCCACCTGCTTGCCGGGCGCACGGCGCTCGAGAACGTCGAGATGCCCCTCGGGTACGCGAGTGGCAAGCAGTTCTGGCGCCGCCGGGAGCTTGCCCGCGCGATGCTCGACCGTGTGGGCTTGGCCCACCGGTTGGACACGCCGCCCGAGAGACTGTCGGGCGGCGAGCAACAGCGCGTCGCCATCGCGCGAGCCCTCGTGCGCCGCCCGGCGCTTATCCTCGCCGACGAACCGACGGGGGCTCTGGATGTCGAAACCGGCGCCGCAGTGATGGCGTTACTCGACAACATTGCCACCGAGAGCGCCGCTGCCCTGGTGACGATCACTCACGATCTTCATGTGGCGGCTCGTGCGCGGCGGCATCTGCGACTGGCCGATGGTGTGCTCTCCCCCGTGGACCTTGACCGGGCGTTCGCTGACACCGCGCTCGGGGCGGTCTCGGCATGAGCGGGTTCATCGGCGCGCTCCTGGAGGCGTGGGCGGAACTTCGCCATCACAAGCTGCGGGTCCTGCTGAGCTTGATCGGTATCGCCGTCTCGGTTGCCGCCCTCACCGCGGTCGTCGCACTCGGCGAGTATCAGCGTCAGGCGGCAGCCGAGCAATCCGACCGCTACGGCGGGCGCGTCGCCACGATATCGGTGTCGGCATCGGCCACCGACGGAGCGCCCATGGACTGGGACAGCTTCGACGAGGACGTCTCGGGCGCCGCCGCCCGCTTCGAGCTGTCCTACGTCTCGCGACTTGCGGCATCCGTGACCCTGCAGGTACAGACGCCGGAGTGGGTCAGGCCCGTCACAACGATGCTGGTGGATCCCGCGTACCCCGTCATCCATCGATCGACAGTTGCCGAGGGCCGCTGGTTCGTGCCCGGTGACGAGGGGCTGCTGGCGCCGCCGGTCGTCATCAGCTACCCCCTGTGGACGGCTCTGGGAGCACCGCCGTTGGCAACGCATCCGACGATGGAGGTGATCGGCGGCGCGGGAGGCACCTTCCCCATCATTGGCGTCACGCCCCGTGAGGGCGACTGGGACTCGAATAAGCAGATCTGGATGCTGTACGACGGATACCGGGATCGTGTGGACTCGCTGCCCGCCGAGACCGGGGTCACGTGGGAGCTCTGGGTTCCCGAAGAGATCGTGCCGACGGTCGGTGCGTTGCTGGCATCGGATGTCCGCGCCGCGGCCGGGGAGGCGGTGCAGGTATCGGTCTCGCGCACCGACTGGGGATCGCGTCCCGATGCGCAGGCGTCCGCGGCGATGTTCGAGCTCGTGACCGGTTCGATAGCCGTGCTGATCCTGGTGCTCGGCGGGTTGGGGCTGGTCAACATACAGCTGGTGGCCATGCGCCAGCGCATCCGCGAGATCGGCGTGCGCCGCAGCTTCGGGGCAACCGCGGGCCGGATCTTCACGGCGGTCCTCCTCGAGAGCGTCGTTGCAACCGCCGTTGCCGGTGTCGTCGGAATCGTGCTGGCCGTCGCCGTCATGCGCACGCCGATGGTGCTGACCATGTTCGGCGCCCTGCAGGATGTGCCGCCCTTCCCCGTGCGGGCGGCGATAACAGGGCTGATCGCATCTGTCGTCATCGGCGCGCTGGCGGGATTCCTTCCCGCACTGGTGGCGGTGCGCTCACGCGTCATAGACACCCTGCGCGTCTGACCACTCAGCCCGAACACGGCTGCGCGATTCTAGGATCGAGGCATGGCCGGCTTTTGGGGACGACGCAAGCGTGAACAGGCCGAGACGGCGCAACAGGATGCCGACCTCGCTCGCCGCGCGCAGAGCTCGCTCGTTGCGGCAGACGAACACATCCGACTCGCCGTCGACGAGGTCTCGTTCGCCGAAGCCGAACTCGGACCGAACGCGGTCGGCGACCTGCGCGCCGCGCTCGACTCGGTGCGAACCCACATACAGGAGGCCTTCCACCTGCACCAGCTCAACCACGACGAGATACCCGATACCGCCGACGAACTCCGCACTCGAAACACCCGCATCGTCCAGCTGTGCGAGTGGGCAGAAGATCTCCTCGAAGATCGGATGGCGGCTCTTGCCGAACCGATCGAGCGGGCACGTCGGGCGCCCGAGATCATCGCCCGGGTCCGCGCTGACGCTGCCCGCGTCCGGGAACGCATTCCGCACGCACGTGAGACCGTGGCACGGCTTGCCACGAGGTACGCGCCGAGCGCGCTGGAGGGTGTCGCCGCGAACCCCGCCGAAGCCGAACAGCTCCTGAGCTTCGCTGAGCACAGCGCGGGAGTCGCCGAGCGTCGACGGGAAGCCGGACAACGGGAGCAGGCGAACCTCGCGATGGAAGCTGCCACCGAGGCTGCCCGACGCGCCGAAACCCTGGTGGACGCAGTCGAGACCTTCGAAGTCGAAGCCCTCCGAGCCGAGGCGACACTCGGCGCTATCGTCGAGGACTCGCGCGGGGATCTGATCGCTGCGCGCACCGCGCCGCAGGTCCCCGCGGTCATCGAGGCGATGTCGGCCCTGCAGGCGGCGCTCGCCGCCCTCCCTGCCGCGGGCGTGAACACCGACCCCTTCGAGCACCTGACTCGGATGCGGGAAGCCAACGCAGCGCTGGACGCGGCAGTCGCTGCGGCGCTAGAACGAGCTGCCCGCCCGATCCCGGAGCTCGGTCATGTGCGAAACGCGATCGATGACGCCGACCGCCAGCTCGCGGTGGCCCGAGATGTCATCGCGGGCCACCGCGGCTGGATCGGTGCCGACGCGCGCACGCGCCTTGCCGAAGCCGAGCGCGTCCGGGCGGACCTGGACCGCGTCGTCGGAGGCGCTGCCGCGACCGTCCCCACCATCCCCGAGGACGATCGCGATCAAGCCATGGAGTTCGCCCGCCGCTCCGCCCAGCTGGCAGGCGATGCGCTGCGGTATGCCCAGCGCGACATCGACGCATCCCGTCCCTCGGCCGGTCCGCATCCGCAGTGGGGCGGCCCGATGGAGGGCTTCGGGCGCCGGACCGGCGGCGGTTCGGACCTCGTGGGCGGAATCCTCGGGGGCCTTGTCATCGGCAGCATCCTGGACGGGATCTTCGACTGAGAGACGGATGCCGCAAGCTCTACGGCTCGCGGCATCCGTCTCCGATCTTGCGGCAGTGCCGCGGGCACTCAGCTCACGAGGGCCGCCGGGCTTGCCTCGGTGGTGAGGGAGATCACACCGTAGTCCCAGCCTTTGCGGCGGTACACCACGCTCGGGTGATCGGTTGCGGCGTTGATGAACAAGAAGAAGTCGTGTCCAACCAGTTCCATCCGGTCGACAGCCTCCTCGACCGTCATCCACTCCGCCTCGAATTCCTTCGTGCGGATGACGACTGGCGTGTATGCCTCGTCGTCCTCACCGTCGACGATCGGCACCTCGCCGGTCGCGACGCGCCGGAGGACATCTGCCGATGCGGGCTGGATGTCGATCCCGTCGAGCTCGCCGCGTTCCTTGTCGAACATCGCCTTGCGGGGGTGGTTTCGGGCATCGACCCTCTTGTCTTTGGCGCGTCGCAACTGCTCGCACAGCTTGTCGACAGCCATATCGAGCGCTATGAACTTGTCGGCATCGGTCGCCTCAGCCCGCACCAGCGGACCTTTGCCGGTGAGCGTGAGCTCGACAGTGTGGTCTTCGACCCGGCCCGTGCGGTAAGTGCGATGAGTGACCTTGACATCGATGCGCTGCGCACGGGGTGCGAGGTGTTCGATCCGGACGAGTTTCTCTTCGACGACCGAGCGGAAGCGATCGGTGATACCGACTCCCACGCCGACGATGTTCGTGTCCATCTTGACCTCCTTGTTTCCGGTCCGCCCGGTTCCAAGGGCGGACCATCAGTCGCCTTGTTACCCCCACGTTAGACCCTGGCCATCTGCCTGTCACGCACGATTTCCGCCGTGTCAGTATCCTCCGCCATAACCCCGGTAGACTGACTTTTGCCCGGTCCTCGGCGGCTCGGCGCGAGCCGATGAAGTCTATTGTTCGCGTGGTGAGCGCCCCTGGCCGGACGACCATCGCAGCGGCGTGGACGCGACGGTCACCGCCCCGAGAACCGCGACTCCCGCCTCGCGCAGCGCCTCGGCTGCCGCTCGAAGCGTCGCGCCGGTCGTGACAACGTCGTCGATCAACAGCACGGGGCGACCGGGCACGAATCGCACGGCGAACATGCCCTCGGTATTGCTTTCCCGCGCCGCCCGGCCAAGCGCCCGTTGATCCACGCCGGCACCGACACTGCGCAGGACCGGAACGCACCGCATGCCGGCCTGCCTGGCAATGAGGTCGACGACACGGTATCCGCGACGACGGAACGCAGCAGCTGACGAGGGGATCACGACAGGAATCACAGTTCCCGTCGCGAGTGCGGCAACCAGCCCGCCGGGCACGAGATCGGCCCGCTCGAGCGTCGTGCGCAGGGCAGCCCCCAGAGGGCGGACGAGTCGGGTCCTCCCCTCGGTCTTGAGAGAGCGCATCACCCCGACCACCGGACCGTCGTACGCGACGGCGCTGAACACGGTGAGCTCACCCACCATCCGGCACCGCGTGGTGCTGCGGCGCAACTCCAGTTCACACGAGTCGCACAGCGAGGAGTCTGGCCGACCGCATCCGGCGCAGTCGACGGGAATCAGCCACGAGAGCGCCTGCGAGGCGGCATCGCGTGTCCACTCGACTCCGCGATGGATACGAGAGGTGGTCACGACTCCACCGTGCACGGGCACTGAGGCCTCACGAGCTCGCGTTCGGGTCACTGGGGATAGCGGTCTCCCGCGCCCGGCTCGGGAGAAAGGTTCGAGTCACTGCTGCGGGGTGCCCTGCTGCACCGCCAGGAGCGAGATGCCCTCGGTGGTCTGCAGCCAGTTCGCTCCCCGCCGCACGTACAGTCCCCCGTCATCGGATCTCAGCCGGATACTCGAGGTCGCCGTCGCCACCGTTGTGATCGACGCGCCGGCCGGCCCAGCGATCGTCGAGGACGTACCTCCGACTACCTGCTCGACGATCTCGGTCTCAGTTCCCGATCGCGTGACCACCGCGACAGTGACATCGTCGGTCCACACCATCGACACCGCCTCTCCGGCGATCGTCCCGGCAACGATCGGCTCGCCGAGCCGCGCCGGTACCCCCCGGTTATCGCTCTCATCGCGAATGACGCCCGACAGCCATAGCTCGGTTCGGTCCCCGATGCGCACGACGCCCGCCATGCGGGCGCCGTCGCGCGAGATCGACATCGCTTGCACGTCTGTGGCGCCCGCCGCAGCCCAGGACTGGGAGAGCAGGGGTGATTCTATGCCTGGACCGAAAGCGGTGAGTGCTGCCGGCGATCGCGCCGGAATACTCCACACATAGCCTCGGGCATCAATCACCGGATCGCGCAAGCCGCTGCGGGTGTCGAGCACGACGACGTCATCGGTAACGTCAGCACGGGCAACCGAACCATCGGCCGAACGCACTGCCGCACTCTCCTGATCCGGTCCGACCTGCACCGCCACCGGGTTGCTTCGCACGACGGCACCCGAGAGTCCCCCGATCGGCGTCAACTCACTGCCCGACAAGAAACCGAAGCCCTCGTCGGTCAACACGAGCGGGCCCCCGGTAACTGCGGTCGATCGGGTCTGGACCGGCGTTGCAGCGATGGGAACGCCATCAACCGTCAGTTCCACCTCGGTGATCCCGGCGGTAGCGAGGCTCGCTTCCAGCTGGGTAGCCATGCGGTCGATCGTGAGCTGCTGGAGCGCGAGAGCCTCGGCGGACAGCTCGACCTGCGCCGTACCGGCACTCTGCGGCACAGACGAATAGACCGAGGTCACGTCGTCAGTGAAGGCTGTCGACACAGCCCCGGCGAGCCAGTCGCTCGGCTGCTCATCGACCAACGCAGTGGTGATACGCACGGCGGCGGACGTCGTCGGGAACCATCTCTCGTCGGGAACGAGATAGGTCCACGAGGTATCGAAGTACATCACGGAGTAACGATGGAACACTGTCCCGAACACGCTTTCGTCCAGGACGATCCCGTCGGGAGCCTTGGAGATCCGCCATTGGCCTGCGACCTGTATCAGCTCGAACGCGAGTGTCGCGGTGCCGCCCAGAGCCGGCTCGTAGCGGCCCGTCGCATCGACGCTGGCGACGGGAGCGAGGATGACTTTCACGGTGTCGTCGACCGCTGGTTGCGCAACGATTTCGCCGGTGGGCACGACCGCCACACCCGCTGAGGGGTCCCATGAGGACTGGATCGCGGGCGCAAGGAAGGAGCGGGCGGTTGCCCAGTCAGCGCTCGAGCCGGACCCTGCGAGGAGGAAACCCTCGACGATCTCCTCCTGGGTGGCGCCCGGCTGCGGTCCGTCCGGGAAGAAGCGCACCTCGGGTCCGGTGCGTACCTCGTCGACGGGCCGGCCGGCCGTGACAGGACCGCTGACAGGAAGTCCTGCACAGGCGGAGAGCACCAGGATGCCGAGTATCGCCAGCACGGTGCCGATGAGCCGCCTCATGATCCGCCCCCCGCCGCCGGGTCGCCGCTCGGAATCGTCGAGATCGGCTGGGTGTGTTCGAAAGCGTCGACCGTGTTCTCGTCACCGGGATCGAGCGGAATCGGCGAGTCCAACGGAAGCGCCGCGGGCCCCGTCCGGTGCGCGCCGCGTGGAAGAGTGAGCACGAAGTGGGCACCGCGTCCGGGTTCCGACCACACTGCCAGGTCTCCCCCGTGCAGCTTCGCGTCACCGAGCGAGATCGCAAGGCCCAGTCCCGTGCCGCCGAGGGTTCGCTTGCGGGACGGATCAGCGCGCCAGAACCGATCGAACACGCGTGCGGCATCCTCGGCGGCGATGCCCATTCCGAAGTCTCTCACCCCAACGGCGACGGCCTGCTGATTACTGTCCACGGTGACCACGACGGGCTTACCCTCCCCGTGTTCGATCGCGTTGCCGATCAGATTCCGCAGGATCCTGCGCACGCGCCGGGCGTCCATGTCCACGGGCGAGTAACCGCCGGGGGCAACCAAGCGTAGATCAGTGTTGTGTTGGTGAGCGATCTGCTCCATTGACGCGATGACGTCCTCCGCGACGTGGGCAAGGCTCGTCGGCTCCAGTTCAAGCTGCACGGATCCCGCGTCGTACCGACTGATCTCCAAGAGGTCACTCAGAAGCACTTCGAAGCGCTCGACCTGAGCGGCAAGCAACTCGGCGGCGCGCGCTGTCGCCGGATCGAAATCATCCCGACGGTCGTTCAGCATGTCGGCGGCCAGCCGAATAGTGGTCAGCGGGGTTCGCAGCTCGTGCGAGACATCGGAGACGAATCGTTGCTGCACCAGCGACAGATCGGCAAGCTCCTTGATTTGCGTCTCGATGCTGTCCGCCATGGCGTTGAAGGACTCGCCCAGCGTCGCGAGCTCGTCTTCGCCACGCACCGGCAGCCGGACCCCCAGCTCCCCCGCCGCGAGCTTTGCGCTGGTCTGTGCAGCTTCACCGATGGGAGTGGTTACCGAGCGGAGCACGAACCAGGCGATGCCCCCGATGAGCAGGACCAGGGCAACCCCTACGACCCACAGTGTGGCCTGCACGAACCGCAGGGTCTGATCAGCTCCCTCAAGGCCATACGCGTAGTAGACCTCGAAGTCGCCGACCTGCGGGAAGATCAGCTGCTGCCCCACGACGATGCCCGGGGTGCCTGCGGCGTCGAGGGCGACAGACTGCCACCATTGCTGATTGGCGTCGGCTCGCACCTTCTCACGCAGGCCCTCGGAAATGATCGCCGTGTCGAACTCGCCGACGCGGTATGCCTGCGCAGCAGGATCAGAGGCCCCGATCCGGAACGTCGCGATCATGTCGGTCGACGATTGCTGCTGCAGGGCAGTGCGCAACCCGAGCCACACGCGCTGGATCTGTGCCGGGTCCCCTTGCGTGTCGGCTCCGTCGAGCACTGTCTGCGCGGATGCCGTTGCACGAAGCGCCTGCTCGGTGACTTCGTCGCGCCGGGACGCGAAAAGATCATCCTGAATAGCCAGGGCCGTCCAGGTCACGGCGATCAGGATGGCGAAAGCTGTCAGCACGATCGTCACCGAGAGTGTGCGAAACCGCAGCGAGCGTCGCCACAGGTGCACGAGGTTGTCGGGCCACGCCCTCCAGTTGCGCCGCCAGATCAGCGGACGAAACGACGGCTCGGCGGCCCCTCGGGAGCCCACTGTCTCACCTCACGCGACCGCTGCACGCGGCCCGATCGTCGACGACGCTCACTCCACAGCACCGGCCCGGTAGCCCACACCGCGCACTGTCGTCACGATGCGCGGGTTGTCGGGGTCAAGTTCCACCTTGGCGCGCAGCCGCTGCACGTGCACATTGACCAGGCGCGTGTCGGCCTTGTAGTGGTAGCCCCAGACCTGCTCGAGGAGCATCTCCCGCGAGAACACCTGCTGCGGCTTGGAGGCAAGCGCGACCAGGAGCTCGAACTCCAGGGGCGTGAGCGAGATCACGTCATCACCGCGTCGTACTTCGTGGCCCGCGACATCGATCGTCAGATTCCCGATCCGCAGCGTCTCCTGCGACGGCTGCCCGCCGGGGCGCAGTCTGGTCCGGATGCGGGCCACGAGCTCTTTCGGGTTGAACGGCTTGACGATGTAATCGTCAGCACCGGATTCGAGCCCGCGGACGACATCCGCGGTGTCGGTGCGTGCCGTCAGCATGATGATCGGGATGCCCGACTCGGCACGAATAGCCGTGCAGATCTCGATGCCGTCGCGACCGGGAAGCATGAGATCGAGCAGGATGAGGTCGGGGCGTTCCGCGCGCCAGGTGTCCACAGCGGCGTTTCCGTCGGCGCAGAAAACCGTGTCGAACCCTTCCGTGCGCAGCACGATCCCGATCATCTCCGCCAGTGCGGTGTCGTCGTCGACAACCAGGATGCGTGAGTTCATCGCGCCTTCGTTCCTTGCGTCCAGCCTGCGCACTGGCGGCAGGCGGCCGCGTGTGCTTCCCCCGAGAGTAGTCGACTCCACCTGTGCGCACGCCGTTGATTCGCGCGCGCGTCGGTGCCGGCTCGGGCGGCGGGTGGCACGCCCGACGCGATGGTAACTGGCATGAGCGGGTCTGCGTCCCGTGTGACACGATGGAAACTCGCGTCGATTCCAGCCTGTAGGAGGAACCCGTGACCGCGTACCCGTCTTGGACGCCTGCGCCGCGGCCCGGGATCATCCCGCTGCAGCCGCTGACGTTCGGCACGATTCTGGGTCGTTCGTTTTCGGCGCTGCGGCACAACCCCAAGGTGCTGCTGGGGTTCGCGATGGTCGTGCAGACCGTCGCATACCTTGTCGTAACCATTGCGATCTCGGGAATCGCGTTCGCAAGCTTCTCACGGCTGGACACGGTGCCGGCGGGCACCGACGAGTGGGATGCCGTCTTGACGGGATCGATAACGCTCACCGCGCTGTCGGGCCTGGTGCTCGGTCTTCTCGCTGGTGCGGTTGGTGTTCTCGTTCAGGCCGTGGTGATCTCCGACGTTCTGCACGCTGCGGTGGCCGAAAAGATGACGCTGCGGATGCTGTGGCAGCGTGTGCGGCCCGTGGCCTGGCGACTGATCGGCTACACGATCCTTCTCTCGCTCGCGATCGGCGTGATCGTGATCATCGTCGGTGGTCTGATCGCCGTGCTCGCTGTCGCCGTTCCCGCCGCCGCGGTCATCCTCGGAATCCTGGTGATCCTCGCTGCCATCCCCCTCAGCCTCTGGCTCGCCGTGAAGCTTCTGCTCGTTCCGGCGGTCCTGATCGTCGAGCACACGTCGCTGGGGGCGGCGCTCGGTCGCTCATGGCGGCTCTCACGGGGCCGGTTCTGGGTGATCCTGGGAATCCTGGTGCTCGTATCGCTCGTTTTCGGTGCCGTCGCACAGGTCGTCAGCATCCCGTTCTCGTTCCTCGCCTCCGCGCTGACAACGGTGATCGCCCCCACTGGTGATGAGAGCGCAGCGGCGATCATCGGCATTGTCGCAACCCTCGGTCTCACGCAGATCGTGACGCTTCTCATCCAGTCGGTCGCGGTCATCGTGCAATCCACCGCCGCGGGACTCGTGTACATCGACTGCCGGATGCGGCACGAGGGCCTGGACCTCGACCTCCTCGAGTACGTAGATCGCAGAGACGCGGGAGACACCGACCTCCCCGACCCGTACGTCGTTCACGTTGGGCGCGCCGCTCAACCGCGCTGGCCCACCGCGTACGGGCAACCTGCCCCGTTCGCCCCTCCGCCGGGCTACACGATCGCTCCCCCGCCCGCCGCGGAACAGACATCCGCGTCGCCCGCAGCCGTCCCGCCGGCCCCAGACCAATCGCCGCCGGCCCCGACCGCCGGACCCGATGACGATCAGACGACATGGGCGATGCCTCGGTGATCTCAGAGATCCCGCTCATTCCGGATGGCGAGCAAGCTCGAGACTGGGCTGTGCAGGAGCTCGCGGATCCGGTCTATCAGGCGGCGCAGCCGACCTGGTTCGACCGAGCCGCACAGGCGGCCCGGGATGCCCTCGCCTCCCTGTTCTCACCCGACGTCGCGCCGGAGTGGGCGGCGATTCTCGCCCTTGTCGTCGCCATCATCGCCATCGCTGTCATCGTCATCGCGATTCTCGTGTGGGGGGTACCTCGGCGCACGTCCTCGCGAAGAGCCCGCACCGGCGAACTGTTCGGAGACATCGACTATCGAACCGCCGAGGGGCTGCGGACGGCAGCCGAGGCTGCCCGGAACCGTCGAGACTGGGACGCGGCTATCGTGCTGCGCTTCCGGGCAGCAGCCCGCGGCCTGGACGAACGGGGACTGATCGAGCTCACTCCCGGAACGACTGCACGGCAGTTCGCGGTGCGCGCCGATGCTCTGGCAGCGCCGGTGAGCGCGGGAGCCAGGGAAGCGGCCACCGTCTTCGAGGACGTGCGCTACCTTCAGCGGCCCGGGACCGAGACAGGATACGTCGTGGTGGCTGCGGCCGACAGCGCGCTGGCCAGGCTCGAATCCGCGCAGGGCGCACCCGCCGAGGTTCACGGGTCATGAGCCTCGATGTCCGCGAGCGGCGTGTTGCTGGCGCCGACCTCTCGACCTCCAGCGCCCGCCGCGGCTCGATACTCGGATGGATAGCGATCATCGTCGGGCTCATCGCGGTCGGAATCGTCGGTGCGAGCATCGTCGGTGGCGGCGAATGGAGCCAGCGCGAGTCGCTCGATCCTGAGTCCGCGGCCCCGACGGGCACCCGGGCGCTGGCACGCATCCTGGCCGAGCAGGGCGTGGAGGTGCGGGTAGTCCGCTCGCACGAGCAGGCTGCCGCAGAACTGCGTGACGGCGCGGCGACACTGGTGCTCCCCGATGCACCTGCGCTCTCCGACGACGCGATCTCCGCCCTTGCCGCGCCAGCGGCAGACGTCGTCCTCATCGACCCGCGCTCGCGGACGCTCCGCCTGATAGCCGATGGGGCGAACGCGGTAGGCGTCGCCGACGATGCGCTCGTGCAGCCGCAGTGCTCGGTACCGGAGGCGCAACGGGCTGGAGCGATCCGTCCGCGAACGGTCTTCCTCGCTACGGATGCCGCCCAGTGCTATCCGGCAGCCGGAGGCTTCGCCCTGCTGGTGCGCGAAGCCGTCCGCTCCGATGTCCCGGGCACCCAGCGGGTGTCGGCAGTCGACGGGGCTGCGCTCTTCACGAACGAACACCTAGCCGAGGACGGCAATGCCGCCCTCGCGCTGGGTCTGATGGGAAGAAACGCCACGCTCGTCTGGTACGTTCCGTCCGTCGCCGACACCGACCTGGACCCGGCCAGCCCGTCCCTCGGCGAACTCACTCCCCCGTGGGTCAGCCCCGTGATCGTCCTCATGCTGGTGGCCGCCGTCGCGGCGGCGCTCTGGCGCGGCATCCGTTTCGGACCGCTTGTCGGCGAACGGCTGCCGGTGACGGTGCGCGGCGAAGAGACCACGCGGGGGCGGGCGCACCTCTACGCACGATCCGGCGACACTGCGCACGCCGCCTCCCTGCTGCGCCACGGCGCGCGCGTGCGGATCGCGCGGCTGCTCGGTCTGTCGGGCTCGTCGTCGGCAGCAGAAGTCGCCGACGCACTGGCCAGCGTGTCGGTGTCGCCGCGGGAGGAAGCGCGAACCATCCTGGACGGCGCACCCCCGACGTCGCGGCGCGACCTTGACGAGCTTCACGACCGATTGCGCAGACTCGAAGCCGCAGCACGGTCGGCACTTCACCCTGAAAGGAACAACCGATGACGACCTCCGACCCGGCACCGACCACGGCCGACGCCCCTACCGCCGACGATTCCGCCCGAGCCGCCGTCGGTCGCGTACGTGACGAAATCGGCAAGGCTGTCGTCGGGCAGGATGCCGCGATCACGGGCCTCCTGATCGCGCTGCTTGCCCGCGGACATGTCCTGGTCGAGGGCGTACCCGGTGTCGCCAAGACGCTGCTGGTACGGGCCTTCAGCCGCGCGCTCGGGCTTGAGACCAAGCGCGTGCAGTTCACTCCCGATCTCATGCCCGGCGATGTGTCTGGCTCGCTCATCTACGACGCCCGCTCGGGCGAATTCGAGTTTCGCGAGGGGCCGGTCTTCACCCACATCCTGCTGGCCGACGAGATCAACCGCACGCCGCCGAAGACCCAGGCGGCCCTGCTGGAGGCGATGGAAGAGCGTCAGGTATCGACCGACGGCGTGACCCGCCCGCTGCCCGATCCCTTCCTTGTCGCTGCCACCCAGAACCCGATCGAGCACGAGGGCACCTACACCCTCCCCGAAGCTCAGCTCGACCGATTCCTGCTGAAGCTCATCGTCGACATGCCGGCGCGCGACGCGGAGGTCACGGTGCTGCGCCGACACGCCGACGGTTTCTCGCCGCGCGATCTCGACGAGGCCGGCGTGCAGACCGTCGTCACCGCCGCCGACCTCCGGGCGGCCCAGGCTGCGGTCCGGAACGTGACAGCCGCGGACGACGTCCTGGGCTACATTGTCGACCTCGCGCAGGCGACGAGGCAGAGCCCCTCCGTGCAGCTGGGTGCGAGCCCGCGCGCCGCAACCGCGCTGCTGGCGACGGCGAAAGCGTGGGCGTGGCTCGGGGGGTCACCGGCCATCACCCCCGACCACGTGCAGACGATGCTGCTGCCCACGTGGCGGCACCGTCTGCGACTTCGCCCGGATGCCGAGCTCGAAGGCGTCTCGGTCGAGGCACTGCTTCAGAGCATCCTGCAGCAAACACGCGTCCCGCTGTGAGCGCCGTATGTATGTGACCGGTCGGTACCCCCTGCTCGTGGGGGCCGGCGTTGTTCCCGTGATCCTCGGCTCGGTCGGCGGAATCCCCGCCTGGGCTGGGGCGGCCGCCTGGCTCGGACTCTGCCTCCTCCTGCTGGGTCTCGATGTGCTTGCCGCCCCCAATCCGCGTCGGGTGAACATCACGCGCGCTGGGCCGACAAAGGTGCTGCGCGACCAGCCGTCGCAGGTGACGGCAGCGGTCGTCAATACAGGTACGCGAACCCTCCGGATCCGCGTCCGAGACGCCTGGCAGCCGACGGCTGGCGCTACTACCGGAACGGCGGTGATACGGATTGACCCGGGCGCTTCGGGTCGCGTGGTCACCTCGCTGCTGCCTCCGCCGGCGCGGAGAGCTGCGCAGCGCCGGATTCGCGGTTCGGTCGGCTGGGCCTCTCGGGCTCGCGGGTCGGAGCGCACTCATCGCGGTTCCTGGAAGCATCCGTGTTCTGCCGCCGTTCACCTCGCGGCGTCACCTCCCTTCACGCCTTGCGCGGCTGCGCGAACTCGACGGCAACACCAGCGTCCAGGTCCGGGGGCAGGGCACCGAGTTCGACTCCCTGCGCGAGTACGTGCGCGGCGACGATGTGCGCTCGATCGACTGGCGCGCCACGGCCCGGGCCAGCGCCACGATGCTGCGCACGTGGCGCCCCGAGCGCGACCGCCACATCGTCATCATCATCGATACCGGTCGCACCGCGGCGACACGCGTCGACGACGGTGTGCGACTTGATGCCGCGATGGAGGCAGCCCTCCTCCTCTCAGCGCTCGCTGCGCAAGCGGGCGATCACATCCACCTGTTGATGTTCGACCGAGCAGTGCGTGCCCGGGTGACCGGCCGCGACGGCGCAGCGCTGCTGCCGGCCCTCGTCGACGCCATGGTCGCCGTGGATGCCGGGCTCATCGACACCGACTGGGACGCCGCCTTTGCGCAGGCCCGGCTCCTGACCACCCGACCCTCGATGGTCGTCGTACTCACGGCGCACGACGATCCGGAGGCCTCGCGCGGCTTCCTCGGCGCTCTCCCCCTCATTCCCAGCCACACGCACGTTCTGGTCGCCGCGGCCCAGCCGGAGCAAACCGAGGCGTCACAATCCGATGCGTTCGAGGCCGCAGCCCGGGAGCGGGCCCGGTGGGACGCCGACCGAATGGTGACGGCGCTCTCCCGAGCGGGCGTCGATGCCCTGTCGGCCTCCGCCGAGGAACTGCCACCGCGCGTTGCCGACCGTTACCTCGCGCTCAAGGCGCTCGGCCGGCTCTGAACGGCGAACCGCGGCCCGACCGCGGGGTCACAGGTGAAAACCGGGGTGATTTCGCACGCGCGGGGCATGTCGTTTGCCTGTGATTCGCCTGAGAGCGCTAGGTTTCGGCCGAATGAAAGGAGCCAGAGATGGCTGAAACCACTTCCACCCCCGGCACAGCAACGAAGCTGATCGCCGAGGCACTGGGTACGTTCCTGCTCGTGTTCGGGTCGATCGGCACCGCCCTGTTCGCCGCGAACTTCGGCGCGAGCGAGAACGGCACCTCGCTCGGCGTCGGCTTCCTCGGAGTCTCCCTCGCATTCGGACTAACCCTGATGGCCGGTATTTACACCTGGGGTCCGATCTCGGGCGGCCACTTCAACCCGGCCGTCACGTTCGGGCTCGCCGCAGCCGGACGCTTCGCGTGGAAGGACGTTCCCGGCTACCTCATCGCTCAGGTCATCGGCGGCGCCGTCGGCACGACACTCATCGTGCTCATCGGGCTGTTCGGACCCGACGGGTGGCTCAGCGCCGCACAGGATGGCGGCTTCGCGAGCAACGGCTACGGCACAGCATCCCCCGGCGGGTTCGGCCTCGGCGCTGCCATCGTCGCCGAAATCCTCCTCACCGCGATCTTCCTGCTCGTGATCCTCGGCGTCACGCATCCCCAGCGCAACGCCGAGAAGTTCGCGGGACTCGTCATCGGTTTCACGCTCACGATGATCCACCTCGTCTCGATCCCGATCGACAACACCTCCGTCAACCCCGCCCGCTCGATCGCGACTGCCATCTACGGCGGCGGCGAGGCACTCGCCCAGCTGTGGGTGTTCATCGTGTTCCCCCTGGTCGGAGGCCTCCTGGCCGGTTTCGCCCACCGCGCGCTGTTCGAGCGCAAGCCGCTCCCGCCGATTCAGGCGGAAGCCCGCGTCAACTGAGGTCCCGGCCCAGCGCGGCTGCCGAATCACGCGCGTGCGGCAGCTTCGTGCATCCGCTGCGCATTGATACGCCGCACATGCACACATCCGCAGCACACGCGGTGTCACCGGCGGCGGCGGAAGCCCGCGTCAACTGACCGCACCGCAGAATACCGAAGCGGCCCGCCTCCGAGGAGACGGGCCGCTTCGGTATGGATGCTGAGACCGAGGCTCAGACCAGGTCGAACCGATCGAGCTCGGTGACCTTGCCCCACGCCTTCACGAAGTCGCGGACGAACTGCTCGTTCGCGTCGTCGCTCGCGTAGACCTCGGCGATCGCGCGAAGCTCCGAGTTCGAACCGAACAGCAGGTCGACGCGGGTCCCGCGACCGACGAGCTCGCCCGAACCATCCTTGGTGCCCTCGAACGCGTGGCTGCCCGGGTCCAGCGGACGCCAGGTCGTGCCGAGGTCGAGAAGGTTCACGAAGAAGTCGTTCGTGAGCACTCCCGGACGCTCGGTCCACACCCCGTACGCCGAGCCGTCGTAGTTCCCGGCGATGACGCGAAGACCACCGACGAGTACGGTCATTTCCGGTGCGGTGAGGGTCAGGAGGTTGGCCTTGTCGACGAGCAGGTGCTCCTCGGGCAGCCCGGATGCCGCAGCCACGGGGCCGAGGTAGTTCCGGAAGCCATCGGCGGCCGGCTCCAGGTACTGCATCGACTCGACATCCGTCTGCTCCTGCGACGCGTCGGTACGTCCGGGGTGGAAGGTCACGACAGCATCCACACCGGCATCCTTTGCGGCCTTCTCGACACCGGCGTTGCCCGCGAGCACGATGAGATCGGCAAGCGAGACCTTCTTGCCGCCCGGCGCCGAGGCGTCGAAGTCAGCCTTGATGCCCTCGAGTACGCCGAGGACCTTTGCGACCTGGGCGGGGTTGTTGACCTCGAAGTCCTTCTGCGGAGCAAGGCGCAGGCGAGCGCCGTTGACGCCACCGCGCTTGTCGCTGCCGCGGAAGGTGGATGCCGCCGCCCACGTGGTCTGCACCAGCTCGGCGACAGTGAGACCCGACTCGAGGATGCGCTGCTTGAGCGCCGCGGCGTCAGCCTCGTCGATCAGCGGGTGGTCGACCGGGGGCACCGGGTCCTGCCAAACGAGCTCCTCGGCGGGAACTTCGGGTCCCAGGTAACGAGCCTTGGGCCCCATGTCGCGGTGGGTCAGCTTGAACCACGCGCGCGCGAAGGCGTCAGCGAAGGCTGCGGGGTCTTCGAGGAACCGGCGCGAGATCTTCTCGTAGTCGGGGTCGAAGCGTAGTGCGAGGTCGCTGGTGAGCATCCGGGGCTCACGGCGCTTGGACGGGTCGTGGGCGAGGGGCACCATGTCGGCGCCGCCGCCGTTGACCGGCCGCCACTGGTTGGCGCCTGCGGGGCTCTTCATAAGCTCCCACTCGTAGCCGAACAGGATGTGGAAGAACTCGTTGTCCCAGCGCGTCGGGTGGTAGGTCCAGGTGACCTCGAGTCCGCTCGTGATCTGGTCGTCGCCCTTGCCTGAGCCGAAGTTGTTCTTCCACCCCAGGCCCTGCATCTCGGGCCCGGCGGCCTCGGGGTTGTTCTCGAGGTACGAATCGGATGCCGCGCCGTGCGTCTTTCCGAAGGTGTGACCACCGGCGATCAGCGCGACCGTTTCTTCGTCGTTCATCGCCATCCGCTTGAAGGTCTCCCGGATGTCGATCGCCGATGCCAGCGGGTCGGGGTTGCCGTTCGGGCCTTCGGGGTTGACGTAGATGAGACCCATCTGCACGGCAGCGAGCGGTCGCTCGAGGTTACGCTCGCCGGTGTAGCGCTCGTCGCCGAGCCAGGTGGTCTCGGGGCCCCAGTAGACGTCGTCATCCGGCTCCCACGCGTCGACGCGTCCGCCGGCGAACCCGAAGGTCTCGAATCCCATGTTCTCGAGCGCGACGTTGCCGGCGAGGATCATGAGATCGGCCCACGACAGCGAGCGCCCGTACTTCTTCTTGACCGGCCACAGGATGCGGCGAGCCTTGTCGAGGCCGACGTTGTCGGGCCAGCTGTTCAGCGGAGCGAACCGCTGCTGCCCGGTGCCGCCGCCACCGCGACCGTCCATCACGCGGTAGGTCCCCGCGCTGTGCCAGGCCATGCGGATCATGAGCGGTCCGTAGTTGCCGAAGTCGGCTGGCCACCAGTCCTGCGAGACGGTGATGGTCTCTTCGATGTCCTTCTTCACGGCGTCAAGATCGAGGGCCTCGAACGCGGCCTTGTAGTCGAAGTCACCGCCGTAGGGGTTCGCCTCAACGGGGTTCTTCGCGAGGATCTTGAGGTTCAGCTTGTTCGGCCACCACACCTGGTTGGCCGAACCGTTCGTCGGGTGGGGCTGCGCGTGGATGACGGGGCAGGCGCCGTCGCCCGTGGCCTCGGCGACTTCCGCCTCGTCGGTGTCGGTGACGGTGACCGACTGATCGATGTCATTGGGCTGTTCCCCCAGGGGGGTGACTGCCGGGTCGTTTTCGCTCATGATCGTCCTTCCATGACGGTCGGGTTTTCGGTGGGTGATGAGGGGTCGACGTCTGAGGCGGAGCAGGACGCACACCTGCCCCAGAAAGTGATCTCGGCCTGCGAGAGCGTGAAGCCGTGCATCTGCGAGGGATGCAGGCACGGTGCTTCACCGGTGACGCAGTCGACGTCCTCGACGCGCCCGCACGAGGTGCACACCAGGTGGTGATGGTTATCGTCGATGCGCACTTCGAACCGCATGGGCTGGCCAGCCGGCTGGATGCGGCGAACGAGGCCGGCACCGGCGAAGTCACCGAGCGCGTTGTAGACAGATTGGAGCGTGGTGCCGGGGGCGCGGCGGTCGACATCCGCGAAGATCGCGTCGGCACTCGCGTGCGGGTGCTCGCGAAGAGCGTCGAGCACCGCGAGCCGCGCGCTGGTGACTCGGAGCCCCGCTGCGCGGATCGCGGATTCGGCCGACTCAGCATCGGCAGCCCCCGCGTCATCCATCACGCCCTCGACGCTATCGCATTTTTGATCAGTTCAAAAGGAGCGCGCGGCGACGGCGATCATCCGCCAGTCCACAGCCGAGCAGTGCCGGCGTGGAACTCCGTGAGGTCCCCCGTCTCACCGGCACGCACCGCTCGCCGTCCGACGACGAGCATGTAGACCAGAAACGCCGCGAGCGCCGCGGTTCCGATTCCGATCTTGAGGGCCCACGGCCACGCCTGCGCCGTCACGAATCCCTCGATGACCCCCGCCACGGCGAGCGCGAACACGAGTCCGATCGCAACTGTCGCCAGGGCCCGCCCCTGCGACGCGAGCGCTTCCCCCCGGGTGCGCGGGCCAGGCGCCACCCACGACCAGAACAGGTGAAGCCCTGCCGCGACGGCGACGAAGACGCAGGTGAGCTCCAGTTGGCCGTGCGGAAGGATAAAGAGGAAAAACGTGTCGATGCGGTCGAAGGCTGCGAGCACGGCGGCTGCTGTCCCGACCGCGACGGCATTTTGTACCAGCACCATGACCGGCCAGATCCCGGTGATCCCGAACAGCACGCTCTGGGCTGCGATCCACGCGTTGTTTGTCCATACCGTGCCCGCGAACACGGCAGCAGGGTTCTCGCTGTAGTAGCCCTCGAACTCGACCTCCGCGTAATACTCGAGTTGCACCTGCGAGCCCAGCGAAGCGATCAGCGCCGGATCGCGGGAGATCCAGGTCGCGACCACCGCGGCGACCACCACGAACAGTCCTGCGACGGCGAGGGTGGTCCATCGCAGCCGGTAGAGCGCTGCCGGCAGCTGCCACACGAAGAAGCGCGGTACCTGCCGCAGCGGGTTCTCACCGCGCCCCGTCAGCCGCCGCCGTGCGCGGGCAAGCAGCAACGACACGTAGTCGCCTTCGGCAGTGCGCCCGGCGGTGGTCTTGATGTCGGCGAGATCCGCGGACGCGGCCCGATACCGGGTGACCAGTTCATCGATCTCGGCCCCCGAGAGCCTGCGGGAGCGGGCGAGCTGGTCCAGCCGCGCCCACTCGGCGCGTCGCGCGTCAGTCAGGGCATCGAGATCCATTTGCTTTACTGTACCCATGCCCCCCGAGCACCTGACGACGGTCGAGATCCGGCAGGACGAAGTGCTCACCGGCGAGGCTGTCGCGCTCGACATCCAGCCGTTGAGCTTCTTCCAGCGGGCCCTCGGGTGCCTGATCGACGTGATAGCCGCTGTGGTGCTTCTCATTGCGCTGGCCGTTGTCGCGAACTGGCTGCTGGGCGGCGCCTTTCTGGATGCCGCAGCGGCGCCCATCCTCGGAATCACGACAGTGGTCGTCGTTCTCGTGCTCGTTCCGGCGCTCGTCGAAACGCTCACTGGCGGGTCAAGCCTCGGGCGATGGGCGGTGGGCGGCCGCATCGTCCGCGTCGATGGCGGCGCGGCGGGTTTCCGTCACGCGTTCATCCGCGCTTTCATCGGGGTCCTGGAGATCTGGCTGACCGCGGGAGCGGTGGCGGCGATCGTCGGCGCGTTCACACCACGAACGCAGCGCCTGGGCGATCTGGTCGCCGGCACGTACTGCGAGCGATCGCGTGCCCCGAAGCTCCAGCCGCGCCCCGCCGAGTTGCCTCCGACTCTCGCGAGTTGGGCAGCCGTTGCTGACGTCGGGCGCATGCCCGATCGGTTGGCGCGGCGGGTTTCGCAGTTCGCCCACCAGGCCGCCTACCTCGACCCGGCCGCGCGGGCACGGGTCGCCGCCGCCCTGGCGACAGAGGTCACCCCCTACGTCTCGCCCGTCCCGCCTGTGGACCCCGAGACAATGCTGCGCGGTGTGGTCGCCCTGCGGCGGGCGCGCGAAGGGCGAGCTCTTGCTCTGCAGAACGAGCGCCTCGCGACCCTGACCGCCGGGGATGCCGACACGACGACAATCCGGACGGTGCGTCAGTAGCGGTAGTGCTCGAGCTTGTACGGTCCCTCGACCGGAACGCCGATGTAGGCCGCCTGGTCGCCGGAGAGCTGCGTCAGCTGTACGCCGAGCGCGGGAAGGTGCAGGCGCGCGACCTTCTCGTCGAGCGCCTTCGGGAGGGTTGCAACGCCGAGCGGGTAGTTCTCGCGCTTGGTCCACAGCTCGATCTGCGCGAGAACCTGGTTGGTGAACGAGGCACTCATGACAAAAGAGGGGTGCCCCGTCGCGTTCCCGAGGTTCATGAGGCGTCCTTCGCTGAGCACCAGGACGCTTCGGCCGGTGGGAAGTCTCCACTCGTGAACCTGGGGCTTGATCTCGACGCGTTCGGTACCAGCGAGGCTTTCCAACCCCGCCATGTCGATCTCGTTGTCGAAGTGTCCGACGTTGGCGACGATCGCGAGGTGCTTCATTGCGAGCAGGTGGTCCACGGTGACGACGTTGCGGTTACCCGTTCCCGTGATGAGGATGTCGACCTGACCGATGACATCCTCGAGCCGGGCGACCTGGAACCCGTCCATGGCGGCCTGGAGCGCGCAGATCGGGTCGATCTCGCTCACGATGACGCGAGCGCCCTGGCCGCGCAGGGCCTCAGCGGCTCCCTTGCCGACATCCCCGTACCCGGCGACGAACGCGACCTTCCCTCCGATGAGCGCATCGGTTGCGCGGTTGAGACCATCGGGCAGGGAGTGGCGGATGCCGTACTTGTTGTCGAACTTGGACTTGGTGACCGAGTCGTTCACGTTGATCGCGGGGAAGAGCAACTCGCCGTCGCGTGCCAGCTCGTAGAGCCGGTGGACGCCTGTTGTGGTCTCTTCGGTCACGCCGACGAGCTCTTGGCTCATCCGCGTGAAGCGCTCGGGGTCCCGCGCAAGGGAGCGCCGCAGCACGTCGAGGACCACCCGATACTCCGCGGAGTCGCCCGGAGCGGCATCCGGCACGGCCCCCGCCTTCTCGAACGCGACGCCCTTGTGGACGAGGAGGGTGGCGTCGCCGCCGTCGTCGAGGATGAGGTTCGGGCCGTCGAAGCCCTCGGCCGACCAGTCGAAGATGCGGTCGGTGCAGTCCCAGTACTCGGCGAGCGTCTCACCCTTCCACGCGAACACCGGAACACCCTGCGGCGCGTCGACGGTTCCGGTCGGGCCGACCACGACGGCAGCCGCGGCTTCGTTCTGGGTGGAGAAGATGTTGCAGCTGGCCCACCGCACTTGAGCGCCGAGAGCAACGAGAGTCTCGATCAGAACCGCGGTCTGCACCGTCATATGCAGAGAGCCGGCGATCCGCGCACCGCGCAGCGGCTGCCGGGGACCGAACTCCTCGCGCAGAGCCATCAGGCCCGGCATCTCGTTCTCGGCGAGGCGGATCTGGTGGCGTCCGGCATCGGCGAGCGCGAGGTCAGCGACGGTGTAATCGAGCGCGGCGATCGTAGAAGTCGACATGAGCGGTATTCTCCCACGCCGCCGGCCGCCGGAGCTGCGCCGCGTCAGGCCCGCAGGGTTTCGTGGCGCACAACCACCCAGCCTCGCGGCATGGCGAGCCGCTCGGTGTGGATGCTGCACAGATCGTGCGCATGGACCACCGCCTCGGGGCCCAGCGGGCCGAGAACCGCCATCTGGTCGCCGTAATCGTAGGTGAGCGTGGCGACGGCCTCCCGTGCGCACGCGATCTTGGAGCACAACCGTTCACGCATCACCGTCACGGTACCCGCGAGCCAGTGCTGACGACCCCCGCCACGCGGGACAGATGACAGCCTGGTGACGATCGGGCGCAGCGTCGATGCATCGCGGGGGCGATCTAGGATGGGCGCATGGCCTGGCGACGCTCCCGCTCAGCCCCGGCGAGATCCCGGCGCCCGGCGCGTCATGGGCGCCACGGGCGCGTAGGACGGAGCCCCGTCGTTCGTCCGCCGCTCCCACCCCTGGATACCCGCATCGACCGGTTCGATCTCACCGTCGGCACCGCGGCGGAGTTCCTTCGCTCGGCGTGGGAGGAGCTTCGCGACGTCAGCTTCGAAATCGGCGACATGCCCCCCGCAACGGATGCCGACGGCATCCCCCGGTGGGCGGTACTGACCGACCAAAAGCGCATCATCCTGTACCGGGTGCCGCTGGAGCGCCTGTCGCACCTGCACCGCAACGATGATCTGCATCGCCGGATGATGATCGAGGGGGCAGTGTTCCGAGCTGCGGCGCAGTACCTCGGCAAGGATCCGTGGGATCTCGGCCCCGACCGCTTCCGCTACTTCTGAGGATTGCTCAGGGGTAGACGACGATCGGTTCCTGGCCCACGGTGGAGGGGAACACCGGGAAGGCGCCGAGAGCACCGGCACCGACGTAGCCGACGCTCGCGCGCACGGGTCCCCCGCTGGTGAGCTCGTAGGATGCCGCGGCCCGCAGCGGCACCTGGACGCTCGCTCCCGCGGGCACGGTCACCGGGACGGGGTCAGACCCGGGTTCCGCAAGCTCGACAGCCACATCCGCGGCGCCGAGGTTGGCGATGGTCAGGACCGGCCCGGGCCCGCTCGGTACGGCGATCACGGCGGCTGACTCGATATCCGGGGACGGCTGGTACCACGCGAAGTCAGATGCCGCACCGAAGCCGGTCGTCTGCCACACCGCTGCCGCGACCGGCGTCGAGGCAACCACATCCACCGTGTACGACCCCACCGGCAGGCTGGGCATCTCGACGGCGGCCGGGATGCCAGCGCGCAGCTGGACGTTCACCGGATCGATGGCAGGGACTGCAGCACCGACAGCTCGCACCGAGATCGTCGCCTCGGTGTCGGCATCGGGCGAAAGGACCCGCACGATGGTCCCGGCAAGCCCCGTGCCGGTGCCGAGAGCTCCCTCGGTGACCGTGACCCCGACGACAGTTTGGCGCGTTGCGAGCTCGCCGAGCGCTCCGGCTTGATCGACCCCGCCCGGCTCGAGGACCCGCGTGATACTCGACTGCAGGGACGCCGCGACCGGCGCGCCGGTGGCTTGCACGTGCACGACGGGGCTCTCTTCACCGAGGGCGAGGCCTGCGAGCGGGATGATGCGTTGCGCGCCGGGTCGCACGACGATGTCTCCGCCACCGGGCGGGACCTCGGCTCCGCCCGCTCCATAGACAGTGAGGGTGACAGTCGCAGCAACCTCGCCCGGGTTCGAGAGCACGATAAGGTCGGCGGCGCCTGTCGTGCCGGCTCCGGCCACGAGCCACGAGTCCAGCAGCGGCAGGCGGCACGACGCCGCGCTGTATCCCGCGAGGTCGGGGTCGGCGACTGTCGCGGATCCGGCGGCGGCGAAGGGCTCCGAGCCCGGTGCTGATCGAAGCACGAGGGGTGAGGTGCCCGTGGCATCCGAGACCAACTCGCTGCGATCAAGGGCGTTCTCGCCCGCCGTCGTGACCGCTTGGGGCGCTGCAACACTGATCGAGCCAGCGGCTTCGGAGTCTCGCGCTGACGCGAGGAGGTCGCCGGCGCACACGAGGGTCTGCCCGGCCGACGGTGGCGAGACAGCCACTGACGCCGGTTCCGGCGCGATCGTGGGGACCTCGATCTGCGGCACCAGCGCAACCGCGGCAATGGCGCCAGCTCCCGCGAGAACACCGAAGACGGGTCGGAGCCAGCGTGAGGCCGTGACTGTCATGTTGCCTCCTCACCCGTCGGCTCGCTCGGCAGGGCCTGGGCCTCCTGCGCGCCATCTTCGAGGCGTCGGGCCTTTCCGGCATCCGCTGCTCGCTCGGCGGCAGTCAGGCCCACGATGCGCGGATGTTGCCGGGCGCGGGCGCGGCTCCTCCCCGTCGGTGCCGCGAGCAGCAGGGCGATCACGATGACGGCGATCTGGAGGATCTCGAGTGCGATCCCCCCCGCCGGGCTCGCGGCGCTTGGCCGGGCGCCGATGTCGGAGGTGACACGCCACAGATCGCCCCGTTCGGTGGCCCCGACGGGATCGAGATCATCGCGCTGATCGAGTGCGGTGGCGGACTCGCGCCGGAGCACGTCGGCTGCCGGCGCGTCGGCGCCAGGAGCGAGCAGCACGAAGGCGATCCCCTGGTCGCCCAGCGCAGCAACGGCGTCTGGCGAGGTCGAGCTCACGAGGGCGGCGGCAGTCGCAGCGAGCTGAGCTGACGCGTCATCCACGGCAGTCCGGGTCTCGAGCACAGTGCTATGTGCCCCGATGGTCTCGCTGCCACCCCAGACCACGCGTGCGGCGAGGCTGCCGTCGGCTTCAGCCGTCAGCACGATCGTCCCCGTCGCGGTGTCGCCACCGCTGTCGGCTTCGACATACGCCGGTAGCGTGCTGGTCGGACCATTCGTGAGTGCCGTGGCGCCCCGCGCCGACGCGGTCAGCGCCGGAGCTGCCAGGATCACCAGAGCCACGATGCAGACCACCGCAGCGGATGCCGAGACGGCTCCGGCTCGCCGGCGGAACCGAGCCATCTCGGCCCGACCGAGTTGATCGAGGGTCAGGGTTGCGCCGCCCACGATGCCCCACCAGGCAAGGCTGAGCCCCGCGCCCGGCCACAGTCCGAGAGCGTTCGCGCCGTCGAAGCGCACCGCGATGTGGGTTGCAGCGACGGCTGTTGCGACGCCGAGCACGATCAGGGCGAGATGAGCGAGACCGACCGGCCATCGTGGCGTCGCAGCAGCGGATGCCGCAAGCAGCGCGATCGGCACCAGCAGGACCGCCGGCACCCACAGCGGCACGGTGGAGAAGAGCTCTGCCCACCCCGCACCGCTTGAGGCGGGAAACCCGAGAGACACCCACAGACGAGTGCCTGCGCTGGTCGCCTCGGCCAGTGAGCGGATCGGAGCGCCGGGGTCGGCGAGCAGACCCCACGGCGTTCCCGCATGCACCTGCGTCCATGCCACGGGGCCGAACAGCACGATTGTGGGAACGGGAATCCACAGCATCCGTGCGACACTCGCCCCGGAACGGCGCACGGCCGCCGCGATGAGCCCGGCGATCAGGACCACGGCCAGCGCGGGAGCGAGCGAGGGAGCCGCGGCGATCACCCCAGCTGCCAGTAGCGAGGCCGTTGCTGCCGGGACCCATGATCGGTGTGAGACGGACCCAGCGAAAACCAGCCAGGGCAGCAGCAGATGCACGATCACACCGGTCGGGACGCCCTGAGTGAGGGCGACCAGGAACGTCGGCGCCAGCGCCCAGCCCACACCGGCAGTGATGCGCAGGACCGGGCGGTCGGTGATCCGCGTCGCCGCGAACCACCCGCCGAGGGCAGCCAAGGGCAGCGCAGCCAACCACAGCAGCACGAGAGCCCGACTCGGCGCGAACGGCCAGAGGGAGCCGATCACCGCGACGACCGCCGAGAACGGGTCGGCGGGTCCCGACACGTTCCACCCCATCGGTCGAAGTCCGTAGGCCGCGTCAGCCCAGAGCCCGGCGACGGTGTCGCGCAGCGGCTGAAGCGCACCGCCACCGAGCGCTGGCCACGCCAGCAAGGCGGGGAACGCGGCGAGTGACACGACGGCCATAGCAAGTATGAGCCACGCGCCGCCCCCACCGAAGAAGTGAAGCTCCGCGCGGGGAAGAGAATCCGGCGCGGGCTCCGCGGGTTCGACCGCTCGCTCTCGGGCGAGCGCCGTCGAGACTCGAAGAGGGGCGATCCGCGACCAGGGCACGGTGCGGTGACGACGCAGGTGGCGCCTGCCCCGCGCGATCGCAGCAAGGCGCACCATCGCGAGAATCGTGGCTGTCCACTCCCCTGCGATACGGCCCGGATCCTTCATCACCAGCTGTGCGATCGTGCGGCCGAGGGCAACAAACGGCAGCGACAGCCAGATCGGAACGAGCAAGAGGGGGTGGGCAGAGGTCAGACGCCGGTGCAACTGGGCAGCGCGGCGCCGAGCGATGATCATGCGCCGCCGGCGGCCGGTGTCGGCGAATGGGAGTCCCGCCGCACCATCACCCGAAACGGCGACGCGAGTCGTCGGGACCAGCGCAACCCGCCCTCCCATGAGGCGTGCGGCCACAGCGAGGTCAAGGCCTTCGTCCGCGTCGCGGAGGGCCGGGTCGATCCCGCGCAGCGCACGGAAGACGGACGCACGCACCAGCACGGCACGGATGTCTGAACCGAGCACATCAGTGATGCCATCGCGCTGACCCTGATCGAGGTCGCCGGCTGCCAGCTCCACGGAAGAGCCGGCGCGGGTCATGCTCACGCCGAGCGACACGATCCGTTCGGGACGGTCATCACGCACCAGCTTCGGCGCAACGAACGCGAGCGTCGGCGAGAGCTCGAGCTGCCCGGCGAGGCGGGCCAGTGCCTCGGGTTCCGGAGCGGTGTCTTGCGCGAGTAACCACAGCAGGTCGGCATCCATACCCGTGCCGCTTCGAGGATCCGGCTCGAGGGCCGCACTGGCCACCGCTGCCGCGAACCGCGTCCGCCGCCCGAGACGGATGACGCGCACGCCCCGCCCATCGGCGGTGGGATCGGGAAGGTTTCCTGGCTCGAGGGCGTCCTCAACTGCCGGGTCGGTTCCGCACACCACCAAGGTCACGGCATCCGGACGGCGAGAGCCCGCCGCCACGGACGCGAAGGTGCGACGAAGGTGGTACGCCGCGGACGTGCGACCGTCGGGACGCACGACGACGATCGCGTGAACAGTGCCGGGCATGACGCCGTCAGCCTATGGTTGCGTCCCCCGACGCAGGCGCCTTGGGCCCGGCGTTTCCGGCTGAGGGCTCACGCGAGCGCTGAAACCCCCGCAGCCAGTCAGCTTGCCCGGCGCTTGAGCTTACGACGTTCACGCTCGCTCAGACCGCCCCAGATCCCGAATCGCTCGTCGTTCTGGAGCGCGTATTCCAGGCATTCGCCGCGGACATCGCACGAGCTGCAGATGCGCTTCGCGTCTCGCGTCGAGCCGCCCTTCTCGGGGAAGAACGCCTCGGGATCGGTCTGCGCGCACAGCGCGTCGGTCTGCCAGGCGAGAGCGTTCTCGTCTTCCGGGTCGACACGACGTACGCCTGGCACGCCAAGATGTACCGGGTCGACGAACCAGTTGTCCGGCACACCCGAGCGGTACTGCGAAGCCGACATGTCGTTCTCCCCACCTCAAGAACTCCCCCACGCGGTCAGCGTGTTGCAGTAATTACACCGGTGTAGTTCGCTGCGGTCAAGTCGCAGATCGTAAACCCTCAATCGCCGCCTTAACCTTCTTGGCGGAATTCGCGGCGTGTCGCGGGCGGAACTACTGTCCAGGTTCGGCGATGAATGCCTCGCCGGATCCCGAGATCGAGACCGATCCCTCGTTCGGGGTGATGAGGGCCGCCGACCCGGGGCGGAGTGTGAGGCGGTCTTGGGTATCCGCACCCGTGATCTCGACCTCACCGGAGGTCGCGACGGCGATCGCGATGCCGTTCATGCGAACCTCGACAGCTGCGCTCGGATCCGCCGTCACCTGTGTCAGCACGAAATCGGGGACGCCTCCCGTGAACGTGCGGGCAGTGCCCGCGGCGGGATCGAGCACGGGCGCGGGTCCCGGTCGCGGGTCGAGGATCGCCGTGAGTTCGGCCACATCGATGTGCTTCGGCGTCAGTCCCCCGCGCAGCACGTTGTCGCTGGCTGCCATGATCTCCACGCCCAGCCCTTCGATGTACGCGTGCAGGACA
>MDTC01013379.1_pt1 | contig 32887 bp, 18 predicted proteins | sample 811181 | NCBI WGS metagenome assembly MDTC01 (sample SAMN05326644, study PRJNA326480) | marine metagenome | isolation source: seawater | place: Pacific Ocean: North | collected 2011
ATCGGAATTGTAAAAGGAAATAAAGACCCTGCACGTATGGGAAGACTAAATGTTTTTATCCCTGCTCTTGCAAAAACAGATGAAGACAAACAGGACAATTTGATTATATGTGAATATCTATCTCCGTTTTATGGAAACAAGGATATTGCTCATAACAGTCCAGGCTCTTCTGAACATCAATATTCACAGCACTCGTATGGATTTTGGGGTGTACCACCTGATATTGGAACCAGGGTACTTGTAATCTTTGCAGAAGGCAAGGCCAGCCAGGCGTTTTGGATGGGTTGTATACAGGAACCACTTACTAATCACATGACGCCAGGACTTGCGGCTAGTGATAAAACTTGGGACAAAGGTGGCGGAGGTCCTCCAGGACAACCGAGTAGTAATGTTGATAAAGAAAAAACGTATGGAACAAAAAAAGTTGTTGCCGGTGAAATAAATCGATTATCCAACAAAAATATTGATCCTATTGCAAACTATGATAATATTCCTCTGCCTATTCATCCATTCAGTAATGTGCTTTTGGAACAAGGACTGATAGCAGACGAAGTAAGAGGTACTACAACTTCGTCAGCACGAAGAGAAACACCAAGTGCAGTTTTTGGAATTAGCACCCCGGGTAGGCTGAATGAAAAAACTCAAAAGAAGCAGGTAGGACCTAAAGACGAATTATCTACTGAATTTGTAACAAGAGATGCAGGACACACTTTTGTTATGGACGACGGAGATGCAAACAGGCAAAACCAACTGGTAAGATTACGTACATCATCAGGACATCAAGTGCTTATGCATGACACCGAAGGTGTGGTTTATATTGCAAACGGATCAGGAAAAAGTTGGTTGGAGATGTCATCGGATGGTAAGATATACATTTATGCACAAGACGGTTTCAATCTAAGAGCAGACGGAAATTTTGACTTACACGCAGGTGGTGACATTAATTTCCATTCTAAAAATAGTATTAAGTTTACAGCAGAAGGAGAAATTGTAAACAATGCAAACGCAATTTTAAATTTAGGATCCGCAGGAATTTTTAACACATCGCAAGAAGGCGTCATCTCAAGTTATAGTAAAAGTGGAATATCATCTTTCACTGGAGGACAGCAATTACACGGGGGTGCCGGCACACACCTTGCAGGAGGTCAAATTCACTTCAATAGTATTGCACCAAGTTCTGATTGGGGACCTACGTGGTTAAACACACAATCAGCAGGAATAGTAATTGATGAATCACAAAATGATGTGAATGTGGCAGTCGGTCCTGGCCAAATACTAGAGGCAAACACAAAGAAAACAATGACGACCGTGCCGAATATTGTCACACATGAACCTTTCGAAAGGGCACCTTCGGCGGTAAATGAAAATGTTTCACAATGGGATGATCCTGTGAAATGGAAACAATTATCCGAAACACCGGGTACTTTAGAATACATGGCACAAAAAAATAGGGAGTCCGATGTCGAATATATTAGAGAATTACAATACATCCAAGATGCTAAAAAATATGTTGAAGCAAAAAGTGGTTTAGATAAAACAATTAAAGGAGTAATAAGTCCTTACACAGGTGGTGCTGGCGGATTGCATAGTTTGGCTAAAAATTTAGATATTAACAAAGCAAAAAAATTATCTGATGCTTTTGCCAAAGATTATTCAAAAGTATTCAACGTGAAGACTAGTTTGAAGTCGTTATCCACAGATAATTTACAAAGTGTCCTTACATCAAAAGTTGTCGCTGGAAGAATTACTAGTGTTGCGTCAAAAATATCAGGCACTTTGTTAGGCAGAGGATCAGCCAACAACCTTCCACCATCTTTAAGAGGCACATTGGGTGGGAGATTTACGCAGATAGGTTCTGCATTTAAATCAGGATTCGCAGGAGCAACAAAGGCAATCGGATCGTTTTTCAAAGGATTTTTCTAGAAAGTAAATATAGTATATGGCATACGGAGATAATACAAATAATTCAGGTGGCGCAAATGGCGTTACATTCAAAGGTTTTTCATCGAGAGCAGATAGGCAAAACTATAAGATTTATGATTTTGAGTGTGCTAAACAGGATCTCATAAATCGTTTGTCGGTACGTAAGGGCGAAAGGGTTGAGAATCCTGAATTTGGCACAATAATATACGATTGTATATTTGAACCACTGACTCCTGCGTTGCGAGAAGAGATAGCAGAAGATATTACGGAAAATCTCAACGCAGATCCACGTATTGCTACAGAATCCATTGATATAACCCAACTGGATCATGGAATAGCCATACAGGCAACTGTGAAGTATGTGCCGCTTGATATCACCGAAAAACTGCAATTTAATTTCGACGAAAACGCACTGCTCCGCCTATCTTAATATACGCACTTAATTTAAATTATAAATATCCATACAAACAGTATGGCCACAACAGATAGACAGAATAGATTATTAGTAGCGGAAGATTGGACAAAGATCTACCAAGCATTTCAACAGGCAGACTTTAAAAGTTACGACTTTGAAACACTACGTAGAACGATGGTGTCTTACATCAAAGAGAATTATCCGGACGATTTTAACGACTTTGTTGAAAGTTCAGAGTATGTGGCATTAATAGATTTGATTGCCTATGTCGCCCAGTCATTGTCATTCAGGGTTGACCTTAACGCAAGAGAAAATTTTTTAGAGACTGCTTCCAGAAGAAGTTCAATTTTAAGATTGGCAAGATTGATCAACTACAATGCCAAAAGAAATTTGCCAGCAACAGGATTGCTGAAGATAGATTCCATATCTACTACGCAAGATGTATTAGATTCGACTGGAACAAATTTGTCAAATCAAACTATTAATTGGAATGATAGTGCAAATTCTAATTATAGAGAACAATTCACTTCAATCTTAAATGCCGCAAACCAAACAGGGCAATTATTTGGAAAACCAAGAGAGTCAGCAAGTATTGGAGGAATACAAACAGACATTTATACACTTTCCTCTAATCAAACAGATTTGCCTATCTTTAGTTTTAGAAAAAGTATTGGCGGCGTTGGTAGAACATTTGAAATTGTGCCCTCGACCATAAAGAATTCCGAATCTATTTACGAGGCAGATCCGATTCCAGGAACTGGCTTGACCTATACATATAGATCAGATGGATCTGGAGACAGTTCAAACAACACTGGATTTTTCATGCTGTTCAAACAAGGAAATATCGAAAATTTAGATTTTACACAAGACGTTGCTATAACAAATTTTGCAAAGGCAATCAGCACTGCTAACATCAACAACAATGACATGTGGTTATACAAACTTGATCAGTTTGGGCAGATATTAGAAAAATGGAGCAAGGTAGAAAATAAAACAGGTAATAACGCAATTTACAATTCATTGAGCAAAGGTGTGAGAACAATTTACAATGTAGTAAGTAAGGCCGACGATTCAGTTGACCTTGTGTTTGGAGATGGAAATTTCTCTGATATACCTTTAGGTAGTTTTAGAACATATTATAGAGTAAGTGACAACGCCAAGTATAGTATTCAACCTGCCGATATGCAAGGTATTGGTTTGTCTATACCGTACATTGATGCAAACGGTGGACAGCAAACTCTTAATGTAAACGTCAGTCTGAAAGCATCAATTTACAACAGTGCCGCTTCGGAATCAAATGATTCTATAAGACAGAAAGCGCCACAAGTTTATTATTCACAGGATAGGATGATCACTGCGGAAGATTATCAAGTTGTTCCTCTATCTGCCTCACAAGAAATTATTAAAGCAAGATCTGTAAATAGATCCGCATCAGGTATATCCAGAGCAAAAGAAATATTGGATCCATCTGGTGCATATTCGAACGTTTCTGTTTTTGCAGACGATGGCGTATTGTACAGAGAAGAATCAATTCCCCAATTTACTTTTACATTTACAAATAGGAACACGATATTAGACACAATTAATAACAAGGTAGAGAACAAATTACGTAATGCATATGCAAGACAATTTTATTATTTGAAATATGGTGAAAAAGATCTTAGCAGTCTAAATGCAACGTGGAATTCAACAAATACATCTACCAATACAAACACAGGATATTTTACAACAGGTTCGGGATCATTGCTTACAGGTACATTTGCAACTTCAAATTTGAAATACGCAAAAGTAGGTTCTCTCATCAAGTTTTTATCTCCTGATACGAGAGAATTTTTAAATGATACTTTAGTGACAGCAGGCACCGACAATGCGGAAGATAGAGCATGGGCAAAAATTGGAGCAGTAGTAGGCGATGGAGCAAACGGAGGCCTTGGTAATTTAGAAGACGGCAATGGCCCTATCACTTTAAATGATATACTGCCTAACGGTGTAAAATTAGATAAAATAATTCCAAACTTTACTACATCTTTTTTAGATATATTAAAAAATGAATTGATTGACAGGATAGAGGCATTCGAAACATTTGGTATAAGATATGATGTAGATTCTGAATCATGGAAAGTCATCACATCTAGTAATTTAAGTGCAAGTAATGTATTCAGTCTCAGTAATGCCGGTTCGACCGCGGGTACTAATTCAGATGCAAGTTGGTGGTTTAATTTTTCAAATGACGGTAATACATACACAGTCACGTATAGAAGTTTGAATTATATTTTTGAATCACCTGCAGAAAACAAATTTCATTTTGATCCACAAGAAAAAATTTATGATTATAAATCAGGTAAGTCTGTCAAAGATGTTGTAAAAGTTTTAAAGACCAATTCAATTCTTTCTACAGGAAACAGCATTGGATATCCGATTAATTGGCAAGTGGTTGATACAGTCACAGAAGCCGATGGTTATCAAGATAATAGAAAAATAAAAATTGGATTTTTTGATGATGATGATGACGGAGTAGTTGATAATCCGGATATCTTTGATATAATTGTCGAACCAAATACAAACGAAGCCTTGAAATATGTATTTTGGGAAAAGTATATCTCGTACAATAATATTGAAAGATTCAGGACTTATGCTACCACAAATTTTATAGTAACTAAAAACGAAACAGATATAAATTTATCTGCAACAACATACACAGACGGTCAACTTTTTTATTTTTATGACGAGGACGAAAACGTTATTAAAAAATATAATTCTACAACAAATACACTTGCTATAACTACAGACTATTATGCAAGAAGAGGCAGAGGCGACATAAGTTTTCAATACAAACATAATGCTGGGCAAGAAACAAGAATAGATCCAGCAGTATCTAACATCGTAGACATATACCTTTTAGAAAGATCTTATGATAATTCTTTTAGAATATGGTTACAGGATGGTGGAGTCAAACCTGCACCGTCCACTACAGATCAGTTGCGTATTTCCTATTCGGGATATTTAAATTCAAGAAAATCATTATCAGATCAAATAATTTATCATCCTGTAAAATATAAAATTTTATTTGGATCAGAAGCACCAGAAGTATTACAAGCAACATTTAAAGTTGTTAAAAATAGCAAAACTAATGTGACAGACGCAATTATCAAAACAAGAGTGATATCTGCAATAAATGAATTCTTTGCTTTAGACAACTGGGATTTTGGAGACAGTTTTTACTTTACAGAATTAGCGGCATACATTCATACACAATTAGCACCAGATTTAGCGACTGTTGTAATTGTACCAAATCAATCTGGACAAAGTTTTGGGTCTTTGTTTCAAATAGAATGTGCGTCGGACGAAATATTCATTAGTGGGGCCACCGTTGATGATGTGACAACAATAACTGCATTAGGAGCCAATCAATTAGCGGCATCAGGTGCGGTTGTTACAAGCACTTCAACCACATCACAAAACACTACAACAGGATCAGCAGTATCAGGCTCTACTACATCAGGTTCCGGTTCAAGCACGGGCAGTAGTGGGGCAGGATACTAATGGCAGACGATCCAACAAACGCATTAACCAATCAAGAAATCGTTACAGACGGTGAAAAGCAATTTAGAAGAACAGTTGCACATTTACCTGCATTCTATAGAACAGACACAAACCAAAGATTCTTATCAAGCACCTTAGATCCTTTAATACAAAAAGGTTCACTTGAAAGATTAGACGGCTTTATAGGAAAACAAGATGCATACACAAGAAAACCAACAGATAGATATGTAGGTGCAAGTGATTCTAATAGATATGCATACCAACTTGAACCAACAGTCACTTATACCGACAAAGATACAACGTCTGTAAATCCAGAAGACCAAGTAAAATTTACAGGAACCTATGATGATTTTATAAATCAAATCAAATACTTCGGTGGCAAGGTCAATAATCATGATAGATTAAACAAAGAAACAGTTTACTCATGGAATCCTGCAATAGATTTTGACAAACTTGTTAATTATAGAGAATATTATTGGATGCCGGAAGGACCAGCAACTTTAGAAATAGATAGTATTGGACCAAACGTTGTTGCAGAATATAAAGTTAATGTTACAAAAGCAGACGGTAGTACAGTCAAAGGGTGGGAGTTGCCTCATAGATCCGGAGAAAAAAATCCAATCTTAAAATTATACAGAGGGAATACTTACAAATTTAATGTAGACGCAACTGGACATCCGTTATGGATAATGACAGAGCCATATAAAAATAAAATAGCGGCAGATGGATCTACGTCAACAATTTACTCAACTGGTGTTACAAACAACGGTGCCGACAACGGGACTGTAACTTTCACAGTTCCAGCCACAGGTCCAAACACTTTATATTATCAGTGTGGAAATCATGATACGATGTATGGCATATTGCAAATACATGATGTTAGTGCTACACATAAAATTGATCCAGCCAAAGACATAATAGGCACAAAAAATTATAGTATTAGAACTTTAAATTTATCAAACGGAATGAAGATAAAATTTACTTCAGGTAATGTTTTAGCAGATTATCAAAACAAAGAATATTATGTAGAAGGAGTAGGTGACGCAATTACTCTCACTGATGTTGAGGACTTAATTACACCTGAAAATTATGCAACCGAAACAACAATTTTGTTTGACTCAGTTGCGTATGATAGTAGACCTTATGCCAAAGCATTTTACAGACCTGAAACATTAGATTACATAACAATCAAAAGAGATTCGCCTGACAGAAATGCATGGTCAAGATACAACAGATGGACACACAGACAGGTAATCGAAGAAACTGCTAGAATAGGAGGTTATACTCCTGAATTAAAAGAACAAGATAGAGCAAAAAGACCGATCATAGAATTTGATTCTGGTATAGAACTTTATAATCACGGAACAGTAGCAAAAAAGTCAGTCACATTGGTTGATACAGTAACCACAGATGCATTTAGCACAGTCGTAAACACAACTGGATACATTATAGATGGATTGTCCATTGAGGACGGAATGCGTGTTATGTTTACTGCTGACACTGACCCAACAGTCAGTGGTGTCGTCTATAAGGTAAACTTTGTTCAAGGTAGCGACAGCAGTAAAGTAATTGCTTTGACCAAAGATACAGACGGTGATCCACAGAACGGTGAATCTATATTTGTAGAATTTGGGACTAAAAACCAAGGAAAAACTTTGTATTACGATTCAACAACCGAAACATGGAAAGATGCTCAGGAAAAAACAACTGTGAACCAACAGCCGTTGTTCAATGTGTACGATGAGAATGATATTAGTTTTACAAACGCAACAACATATCCTAACACATCATTTGCAGGCGCAAAAGTTTTTGAATATGCAACATCAGATTCCGCAGTGGAAGATACAGTGTTAGGCATAAAAGTAAAATATCAAACAATTAACAATATAGGTGATATTGTGTTCAAGTCAGACACCACAAATGATTCTTTCACTTATCAAAGTGGCACAATAACAAAGACTGTAAACTTATCTCAAGGCCATTTACGATTCAATGGAGTTGTAGGTGACAATTTTCAAAGTTCATGGAAAAAAAGAATCACTGAAAGTAAACAGAGAGTTGTTAGAACATTAATCGTTGATAAAACAGAAAAAAAATTATTTCCGATAGATTTTTATAAAAATTCTGTCAGCCTTACAGATCTAGAAATATCAATATCCGTCAACAGTGTAAGAAAATCTTTAGCCACAGACTATACTTTGGTTGATGGTACAGTAAACAAATATATCAAGTTTAATAAAGATTTAGAAATTAACGACCAAATTAAAATTGTAGGATACAGTAGTGCGGACAAAGTTGATGGAAAAGGCATATATGAAGTACCTGCAAATTTGTCTATCAATTCAAATAACACCAATATTGGTGATTTTACTTTTGGACAAATATTGTCGCATGTAAAAGATATTTTTGAAAAAAATACTGAGATCTCGGGGATTATGCCCGGGAGCAACAATTTAAGAGATATTCCAGACGCAAGGTTAAAAGGTGGAACAATACAACAGCACTCCGGATCTTTACTTCCTGCTATTTTTTCTTTAATCGATAAAGAATCTAATTTTATAAATGCCTTAGAATATTGTAATTTTGAATATGAAAAATGGTACAATAGTTTTTTAACTTATGTTTTAGGCACTGCTTATGAAGGAGATGCCGCTAATAGAGTAGATGAGATTATAACCGAAATAGGAAAAGGCAGAACAAATACCTTTCCTTTCTATTACGAAGACATGGTAGGTTGGGGAGAAAATGTTTCTATAAGAAATTATACATGTCCAGATCCTTCAGAGGTTGATTATGCAATAGATTCACAGTTTGACCCTACTGTTACTAGTTCTAGAGCAGTATATGTCTATGTGAATGACATACAATTGATATTAGGCAACGAGTACATTTTTAGCACAACAGACGACAGTGTAAAAATACTTAAAACACTTGTCACTGGTGATAAGATAAAAATTAAAGATTATGGTGATACCACTGCCAGTTTTATTCCACTTACTCCAACAAAATTAGGTATGTATCCAAAATATACCCCGGAAAAATTTACTGACGACACCTATATCACTTCCGTTGATGTAATAAGAAAACATGACGGATCAATTACAAAAGCCTATGGTGATGAACGAGATGATTTAATTTTAGAATTAGAAAAAAGAATTTATAATAATTGTAAGACAGAATACGATTCTACTTTATTGGATATTGGTGATGTGGTTCCGTCGGCCTTTTACAAAACAGATTACAAATTATCAGAAGTGAATGATGTTATAGGTAAAGATTTTTATGTATGGGCAGGTAGGAATAGTGTGCAGTATATAAACAATACACAGTTTACTGAAGGTTCACCTTTCACCTACAATTATGCAAAAAGCACAGACAGATTAAACAATGAAAAATTGCCAGGATATTGGAGAGGCATTTACAAATATTTTTATGGCACAGATTCGCCTCATACAAGACCATGGGAAATTTTAGGTTATAGTGAAAAACCTAGCACATGGGAAACAACTTATGGAGTAGCACCTTATACTTCTGGTAACGAAGTGCTGTGGAACGACATAGCATCACATCCAGGTCGCTACGGCAAAGCAGACATAAAGACATATCTACCAGTTGACGCATCAGGAAATTTATTAGATCCAGTGGCAACAGGACTTATACAGGATTTTGATATTCCTGGGAGACAGGCCACTTGGAAATTTGGTGATGAAGCACCGGCAGAAACAGCATGGCGAAGATCTTCATCTTATCCGTTCAGTGTGGTTAAACTATTGGCACTGACAAAACCGGCCAAATTTTTTGGATTATATTTTGATCATTCAAGATTAAAATTAAACAAGTCAGGAAATTTAGTAAGCAAAGATACAGGAATTAGGCAACAACTTTCAGAAGCAAAATATCATCTAGAAACAGCAACTGACACCAACACAGGTCTTGTAACCACATACAGAACTAGTGGTTACCAACCACTTATAGTTAATTTGCTAATAAGCAGAAATTTAGACGCAAAAACTTTCTTATATGACAAGATGAAAAAACTAGATGTACAGTTAGGTTATAAGTTGGGTGGGTTTACAGATAAGCAAAATTTGAAAGTAATAACAGATTCGATATCTCCAGGATCAAGTTCTGGTAGTAAGTTTTTGCCAGACGAAAACTACAAAATATTATTTAGAACTTCCAATCCTGTTGAAAGTTACAATTACTCAGGTATACTAATTGAAAGAAACACAGATACAGCACTGGATGGATCTACTTTGATTGGCGGATATAAAATTTTAGGATATTCAACTACCAAGCCATTTTTTAATTTTTATTATCCTGTGAAAAACAGTCAGGCATCAAAAATTAAAATTGATAATATTGAAGTCGCTGAATACTCAAACTATCAAGAAGATGTACAAACTATTCCTTATGGATATATTTTTGATACTATCCAAGAAGTAGCAGACTTTATATTTGGATACGGCAAATACTTAGAAAAACAAGGATTTAAATTTGATAAATTTAGTAACGAAATCAGAGAAGTGTTAAACTGGGGAACCAGTGTAAGAGAATTTTTATTTTGGACCACACAAAATTGGGCACCGGGAAGTGCCATTACTGTATCACCAGCGGCAAGTGGGATGACACTAGACACAGAAAACAGCATAGTTGGTGCTTTAAGAAATACACAAGGCGATTACACTATACTTGATGCAGGGGCAAGAACTATAGACCATAGAGATGTATCAACAAAGAGAATAGGTAAAACTTTTGATTTGACAATTAAAAACCCCGACATCGGAATGTATCATATTGATCTTTCTACAGTGCAAAAAGAACATATCTTATTATTTGATAATAACACAGTGTTCAGCGATATTATATACGACAAAGCAACAGGCTTTAGACAACCAAGATTAAAATTAGTAGGATGGAAAACAGGCGGATGGAACGGAGATTATTATTCTCCAGGTTTTATTTTTGATTCTGCGAACGTTACATATTGGGTGAGAAATACAGATTATAAAATTGGTGACTCTATAGAGTACCAAGGTAAATTTTATGTTGCAAATGTCAATCATAATTCGGCAACTGAATTTGTTAAAAGCAACTGGATGCTAAAAGCAGATAAACCTGCTCCCCAACTCATACCAAACTTTGATTATAAAATAAGTCAGTTTGAAGATTTTTATAATCTCGAATCAAATAATTTTGATGAATCACAGCAAAATCTTGCACAAAGATTAATAGGATACCAATCAAGAGATTACTTAGAAAATCTTTTTGAAAATGATATTTCTCAATACAAATTTTATCAGGGATATATCCGAGAAAAAGGTTCTAAAAATGCAATTGATAAATTGCTTAAGGCAAAATACGAGGAGCAAGATATTAATTTAGATTTATATCCTGAGTGGATGATCAGGACAGGACAAATTGGTAACGCAGATGCAAAAACCAGTCACCAAATTGTTTTGAATGAAGAAGAAATACTAGCAAACCCGCAAAGTATTGAATTGAATAATACCACTAACGAAGATAAGGATTATGCACGTTCATTGCAGGTTGCTAAATCAAACTTTTATAAAACTCCCATTGACTATGACGCAAGTAAAACTTTCAGTCGTATTGATTATAGTAAAGCAGGTTCCTCGAGAGATTTCTCACAGAAATTTAAGACTGCTGGATATCCACAAATAAGCCAGGTACAACATACAATTTTTTCTATTAAGGATTTAATCAATTTAGATTTAACCAATATTACAAAGTCTGATTTAATTTGGGTGGCAAATAAATCAAATAACGATTGGGACGTGTTTAGAATTACGAATACAAATGTAAAAATAGAATCTATAAAAAATATAAATGCAGGCACACAATTAGAACTTACAAGCACAAACTCGCATAATCTAAGTGCAGGAAATTTGTCACAGGAAGCAGATTACATTTACATTAATAATTCATCACTTGCTGATCTATTAGGCACATACGTGGTTAAGTCTGTGCCTGCACACAATAAAATAATAATAGATTATACCGGAAGCACAGCATTTTTACCGCAGGCATCAGTTGACGGGTCTACGTCGGACAGTTATGGCAATATCTACAAATTTGTTTCTGTCAGAATTAATTCCATGGACGATGTGAACCTGAGAGTGCCTTACAGCACATACAAAGATCGTTTAGAACTTACTCAAAAAGTCGAAGGCGATAAAGTTTTCGCTGACGCCGATTCGGAAGGCTTATGGAAGGTATACGAAAAGCAAGACCCATATACACAAGTAAGACTATTGTCTCCGGACAACTCGACAGCAGATCAGGATTTTGGATCTAGGATTGTGGCAAGAAACGATGGAAGATCAGTGGTGGTCTCTGCTCCAACTAAAGGACAAGGTGAAATACATTTCTTATTTAGGTCAACAAGTACAGCAGGAACATCCTTAGAAAATGTATCCACAGTAACAACAACGGCCGGTAGTGATAACACCAGCCAACTTGGTTATTCTCTGTCTATGAGTTCAGATGAAAACTTTGTTGTAGCCGGAGCACCTTATGCCAATTCGTTAGGGTCCGATGGAAGCACTAGGTTTAGTGATGCTGGAGCAATGGAGATATTTGTATGGGATCCTTTAACATTTAAATATGGTGTCCTTGAAACAACTACACCACCAACAGATGCCGCAAGTCAAAACTTTGGTTGGGCACATAAAATTGTTGAACCCGGAGCAAGTTCGGTTAGAAGCACACCACGGAAATATATGTTTGTTTCATCACCAGGATTGACATCGGATACAGGTAAGGTTTACATGTACGAATGGGGGATTGGCGCAGACGGATCTACGTATGACACATGGACTAGATGTTTAGATATAAATTCACCTGCAGGTGGTTCAGGACAAAGATTTGGGCACCAAATAGAATGTAGCGATGATGGAAATATCCTCGCTGTAAGTTCTCTTGCACCAGGAAATGCAGGAAAAGTAGATATATTTGTGAGGACATCTCAGTCGAATGATGACAGTACACAACATTCTTTTACTCATGTGCAAACATTGACAGGAGTTACAACCGACGGGTCAAGTTTAAACACTAGATTTGGTAATTCTATCGCAATGGACAAAACAGGAGACACTTTAGTGATAGGAGCACCAGGTCATGATGACAGTTCACAAACCGACGGAGGAGCAGTTTTTGTCTATAAATGGGACGCTAACAATGATTCGACTTTATTATACACATTAGATCAAACTATTAAAGCACCAGATACAAATACAAACATGCAGTTTGGATCATCGATTGATATAAATGACGCAGGTAATAGATTGGTTATCGGTTCTGAAAAATTTAGTACCAATAGAGAAATGAAATTTGACTCGGGCGATACTACTTTTGACCTACAGGATACTGTATTCGTTGATGAAAATGTTGGATCGGGTGGTGCCTATACCGCTACAAAATATAATAGCAAATATGTAATTGATGATTTATTAGTTACTGATAGTATAAGTGCTAACGATAATTTTGGAAAAGGCGTATGTGCTATTGATAATACAATATTTGTAGGCGCTCCGGAAGACGAAGGCAATATTTCATCAGACGGAAGCACCTTGGTTCAAAACGATGGGACTGTAACATTATTTGACTGTAAAAAAGATAAAGAATATGCATGGAAACAATTAACAGTTGAAACACCTTTGATAGATTCTAACAAGTTAGGAACAGTATTTGATTTTGACACAGGAAGCAACGAGGTAAGAGATTTTTACAATTATTATGATCCAATTAAAGGTAGTATATTAGGAATAGCAGATAGAGAAATTAACATTAAAACAATTTGGGATCCGGCTGTGTATAATTCAGGAGACAAGCCTGACGTGCAAAATGCATGGCTTGAGAATCATGTAGGTGAGGTATGGTGGGATTTAAGTAAGGTGAAATGGCTTTGGTATGAACAAGATACACAGGAATATAAAACTAACAATTGGGGAAAAACATTTCCGGGGTCTAGTATTGACATCTACGAATGGGTAGAATCAACATTATTACCGAGTGAGTATAACAGTGTAGTCCAATCTGATCAAGGGAATGAACAGGGGTTGACAGGAACTCCTTTAGATATTTCAGATACAAAATATTCAATTAAACAAAAATATAATTCAGCCGTTGATGCATTTGTTCCGACGTACTATTACTGGGTAAAGAATAGAACTAGTCTACCAGAAAACAGTGTTGTCGAAAGGAAAAATAGCACATCGTATGTAAGAAATGTAATTGTAAATCCGAAGGGAATGGGCATAAAATATTATACGGTTACAGATACAAACAAAATACTTTTATACAACGTTGCAAGATTAGTGACAAATAAAATTGTTTTAAATTTTGATACAAAAATCAACGACCACGACGGAGAAGCACATTCTGTTTGGAAACTTGTAAGAGAAGGTGATGCCAGTTTCAGGCCGGGAAAACAAATAGAATTAAGATGGTGGGATAGTTTGATAGGACAGAATTCCGAAGGAGATCTTGTACCGGATGTAGAATTGCCGGTAAATGAAAGATATGGAAACACTATACGTCCAAGACAAAGTTGGTATGTAAACAGATTTGATGCATTGAAAGAAATAATAGATTATTCAAATAGTGTTTTGGCAAAAGCACAATTGACTGGACAAATAAATTTAACAAATCTTGATTCGAAAGATCCGGAGCCAACTTTACAAAGCGGAGAATGGGATGGTACTGCTGATACCTATGCAGAGTTGACATATCTAAATACAGCAGATTTCTCAGGAACGGTACGTTACCTTGTCAAGGCTGACGAAACTGCGAATGGTTTTTGGGCAATTTATACATGGGATCATACAGGTGCTTGGTCTCGTACTAAAATTCAAACATATAATACATCGCAATATTGGAGTTATATTGATTGGTACAAAAATGATAACGGCATGGTCCACGATATTAATACCAAGATTGACAAACAGGTACAATTTGAATATGAACTTGAATCAACAGATTTAGGTATAGGCAAACATGTTAAGGTTACAACATCCGATACAGGTGGTTGGAAATTGTTTATGAAAACAGCAGACGGATGGGAAAATGTTGGAACCGAAAACGGAACAATTCAAATCAGCACAAAAATTTATGATTACTCTCAGGATGCTACCGGTTTTGCAGGACAAGACACTTTCGATGAAAACTTTTTTGATCAGGTGCCAAGTAAAGAAACAAGACAGATTCTTACAGCATTACGCGATGATTTATTCATTAATTTAAGAGCAATCGAATACAATAATTTATTCTTTATAGGATTGCGTAAAGTTTTAGCAGAGCAAACTTATGTTGATTGGATGTTTAAAACAAGTTTTTTAAATGCTAAAAATTCAGTAAGGCAATTAGATCAAAGAAAAACATATCAAGCAGGAACAGACGATTGGATAGAAAGTTATATTAATGAAGTCAAACCATTCCATACAAAAATTCGTGAATACAGATTAGGTTACACAGGAACCGACACACAAGATGGTATTTTTTCAGATTTTGACAATCCAACTTTTTACGATTCCAACTTAGGTAAAATTAGATCAATTGACGTAGATAGAGATACAAGTAAATTGACAGAATATCCATGGCAAATGTGGAACGATTACCATAAAAAATATGTTCGATCCATCACGGTGATCGATGGAGGAGCAGGCTACACCACTGCACCGACTGTCACTGTTGTTGGTGGCACCGTTGGCTCAACAGGCCCATTCCAAATTTTAGGTACCGGTACTTCAGGATCCACATCGGGACAATATGGATATTTCTATCCGTTGTTCACAAACCAAACACAGGCCAAAATTTGGGATTCGCAGAATGGTGGATCTGGTGAGGTACATTATCATACTTTTGAAGGCATCACAGGAACTTTCTATATGCCAAATGTATCAATGAACCATGCACAGAGCACTATTTCAAATGTTTACAAGATGTATGTCACACCAAAAACAACGGCGGCCACGGCCACGGCAGTAGTAAAAGACGGCAAAGTCTCAGAAATAAAAGTTACAGGGAATGGCGCAAATTATACGTCCACGCCAACAGTTGTTATCACCGGAGGTACAGCATCAGGATCAAATCCAACAACAGTGGCCAAAGCCTATGCTAATTTAGACAACGACCTAGTAAGAGATATTGACACTACAATAAAATTTGATAGGATAGCATCTACAAGTTCAGTAGTTGATTGGACAGCAAGTACTTCATTTGCATATGGGCAACTTATAAGACATAACAATCAGTTATACAAGGCAACAAGTGCCTTTACATCTACTACAAATTTTGATGATTCAATTAACAATTTATATGCAGTAAGAGGCGACGAAACAGGATTAAGTGCCGCTGATAGGACTAAAGGATTTTATGCTCCTGATACAGGTATGCCAGGAAATGAACTCTCACAATTAATGAAAGGTGTTGACTATGGCGGAACTATGGTTACTGGTCTGTTGTTTAGTCAAGGGCAAGGTTGGGACCAACAAGGCTGGTATGATTTTGGTTGGGATAATTATGGAGTATCAGATATTGTTTCCTTCCGAGCAGATGGCTCGACAGCATCATTTTCATTTAGTGCCGCACCTCCTGTGACAAAGGTTTACCAAGTTTACATCACAGAGGATGACAGCACAAGAAGAAAATTAAATGATGTGTTCAGGGGAGATGGATCCACTACTAGTTTCACATTAAGCACAACTCCGAATGCAAATGCATTGGTCGAATTTATTCCTTTTGACAGTGATGGAGTTCTTACACCAACTGATGATAGAACAATTGATTCTATCGTAAAAGGAGGCGTGTTCAAATCTGCATTAGGTATTGCACCAAGTGACATTCTTCTTGAGGGAGACACCTTTGTGAATCCTGATACTAGTTATGCTCCAGAAGAGGCAGTGCCCGGACAGATGTTTGATACTGTGGATATTAAAGTTTACACTTCACCAGAATCCGGAGTTCCTTTTGTAAGTGAGAAAAATTATAGGGGCAATGGATCAACTACGGTATTTTCTATAGGTGATTATCCTGGAACACTAGGTTCTGTTACAGTGTCGGTTGATGGAGCAGTGAAAAAATTATCTACGGATTACACAATAAGTGTTGCAAACAAAACAATTACGTTTGGCGCCGCTCCGGCAAATAATACAGTTGTATCAACAAAAGTTTTTGCAATATCGGGGGAAAATTATCGGGTGCTAGATACATTTAATGGAGATGGATCGACAGTTGAATTTAAAACAAGCACAAGGGGAGAATTCAATCTAGATTCTACATCATCGGAGATATACATTACTATTGACGGTATACCTACAACAGCATTTACAACAAGCACTACTGCGAATGCAATTACAGTCACATTCAGTTCGGCACCAGGAGCAAATGCTTTTGTGCAAATAGCAGGATTCAATAAATCAGCAACAACTTCAAGAAGTTATGCAAGTATAAGAAGTCAAACAATCACTTATGATGGTTCAACAAATAGATACACCCTAACTTATCCTCCTGGAGCGATAGGACCATTTTCAGGATTGACTATAATCGAAGTCAACGGCAGAGTTTTAAGAGGGCCGGACAACACATACTACGTGGGGGATGGAAGCACATATACATATGGTGTTGTATCAGGATTAGGAGAGGATTCAACAGTGGACCCTGCTAAAATTATTTCTTCAGCATCGCAAGTTGAAGTATATGTAAACGGAACTAAGAAAGATCTTAACACACACTACACAGTTGATGTTGCAAATCAAAATGTAAACTTTGTTGCAGATTCTGTACCTACGTCAACAGATGTAATTGCCATTTCAACATTAATCGATAATCATTACTCTAACAACGGCAATGATATTATTATTATTCCTTCTGCTATCACATCCTCAGGATACAGCCTGAATGCAAATGATGTGATGACAGTAACCACATTCAACAATGCCTTAGGAATGAAACAAAGAAGAGAAGTGTTAGAAGGAGTTTCGACTGGAGAATTTTATTTAAGATTTGAACCTTTAAATTCAGATTATACTTTTGTTTATTACAATGGTCATCAATTGACGCAAAATACAGATTACATCCTATCGGGTAACAAGATTACTGTGTATGGCAAAACCATAACAACATCTGATAGACTTGATGTGATGTACTTTGCAATGGAGTCAGCGGTTGGTGCCACAGGATACAGAATATTCAAAGATATGTTGAACAGAACTTTTTATAAACGAATTTCAAAAACATCTACAACGACTATTGCAGAAACTTTACTTACAGAAGCAAAAACTTTAGAAGTTGCAGATGGATCAATTTTACCTACACCCGATGTCACAAACAATGCACCAGGTGTAATCTTTGTTGACAAAGAGAGAATAGAGTACTTTACGAAATCCGGCACCACTTTAGGCCAATTGCGTAGAGGAACTTTAGGTACAGGAATTAAGGAGCATGGAGCAGGCACAGAAGTCGTAGATGCGTCTGGTACTCAAACTATCCCTTATGCTGATACTGTATATACTGACACCCATACAGGTGATGGTAGCAGTGTCACTTTTACGACAACACAAACCGTTACCTCGGCAAGTCAATTAGACATATTCATTGGTGGCCAACGATTGTTGTTGACTTCCGAGGACGGTTCAACTATAAACTATTCTGTAGATGGTAGCACAGCGGCAGTAACATTGAGTACGGTCCCTGCATCCGGTACACAGATAAAAATATTACATAAGAAAGGACAGGTTTGGACAACAGGAGCAGATGGTAATCCAGCGGATGGTAAAGGATTACAGGGTTCTGCAACTCAACAGGCTAAATTCATAGCACAACAGCCAACAAATTCACCTGAATAAATACACTAGATGACACAGGACAACAAACAAACAGAATCAAAAGAAGAGAATAAAAAGCCTCAAGATCAAAGCGGTGTGATGATTGAAGGACACATCAAAATTTTTGATCCAGAATCAGGTGAGGTAATTGTAGATAAAAGAAACGCAATTCACTATGAAAATATGTCACAAGCACTGGCAAATTCTTTAGCAAATAAAACAACAGGTTTCGTACACGAAATGGCTTTTGGTAATGGTGGAACATCCGTAGATCCAACAGGTGTAATAACTTACCTTACGCCAAATTCAACAGGCACAAATGCAAGTTTATACAACCAAACATACTATAAAGTAATTGACGACAATTCATCCACAAACAAAGACACAACAAGAAACAAAATGGAAGTAAGACACACAGCAGGCAACAAGTATACTGACATTGTTTGTACTTGCACTTTGGATTATGGAGAGCCAACAGGACAAGCGGCTTTTGATAATACAACTAATTTCAATGGCGATTTTGTTTTTGACGAATTAGGTTTGAAATCATGGGAAGGAACTGAAAATGGTTCGACAAATAAACTATTAACTCATGTAATATTTCACCCTGTGCAAAAGTCTTTGAATAGGTTAATACAAATTGATTACACATTAAGAATACAAAGTTTAACAACCTTCACTGAAACAAGTTCAACTGCTTTATCAACATCGAATACAATAAGCGGAACAACATCAGGAAGTAGCACTGGATATTAATAAATGTCATACACGGTAAACAAAACAAATAGTTCTTCATCACCAAACCAATATACAGTTCAAGATGGTGTTGTAAATGAGCAAACAGATTTAAGTTTTATCGGAAAAGGATATGCAGGTTATGGTGAACTAATCGCTGAAAACTTTTTACAACTTTTAGAAAATTTTAGCAACGCCACTGCCCCTAGTAAACCAATATCTGGACAACTGTGGTGGGACACTGCAACATCTAAATTAAAAGTATACAATGGGACAGCATGGCAATCATCTGGTGGAAGTGCACCATATCAATCATCAGCACCGTCTGGATTGGCTCAAGGTGACATATGGATTGATTCTGACACAGGACAATTATATTTTTATAACGGTTCAAGTTCTATTTTAGTTGGACCACCATCATCGACTGGTACAACAAACGGATTTACATATGACTCAATTTTAGATTCTACTGATACTTCGCAAAATATTACAAAATGGTTTAATGATGGTAATCTAATTGCAATAATTTCCGAAGACGAATTCACTCCAAAAGTTGCTTTATCAGGATTTGCAACGGTTAAAAAAGGTATCACGTTATCAACGGCGATATCGGGTATAAAATTTGCCGGTACCGCTACAGACACTGATGCTTTAGGTGGAGTTGCGGCCGCAAATTATTTTAGATCCAATGCCAATGATACCACTTCTGGAACAATCACAGTTGCGAATGATGGCGGTGTGGTTATTGGTGCTGACTCTGATTTGACATTAACAGTTGACTCCGGGGGTTCCATTATTTCAAATGTGATACAAGATACTGATATTACATTCAAAGTGAATGATGGTGGATCAACAACTACTGTATTGACCATAGATGGTAGTGAATCTAGAATTGGTATTGGAACAACAACTCCAACAACAAAATTACAAGTTACAGGCACCACAACATCGACTGCATTTGCTGGACCATTAACAGGAAATGTAACAGGCAATGTAGCAGGAAACGTTACAAGTTCAGGCGCCAACACAATGGGTACTCTAACTTTATCGGGAACATTGACAACAGAAGGTATTTTGCCAGGGGCAAACACAACATATGACATTGGATCAAGTATACTGCAATACAACACTGTGTTTGCAAAAGCAACTTCGGCCCAATACGCCGACTTGGCTGAAAAATATGAAAGTGATGCAGATTATGAAGTCGGCACAGTTGTTATATTTGGCGGCGAAAAAGAAATTACAAAATCAATGATTTCGAATGACACAAGAGTTGCAGGTGTGATCAGCGAAGAACCTGCTTACTTAATGAACAGCAAATCTGAAGGACAGGCTGTGGCACTTGTAGGAAAAGTAAAATGCAAAGTGCATGGGGTGATTAAAAAAGGTGATCTTTTGACTACCTGTGCTAGTCATCCAGGTTGTGCCCAAAAGGCATTGACTCCTGTTTTGGGATCTATTGTAGGAAAAGCAATGGAAAACAAGGATGATGCCGGAGAAAGTGTCATTTTAATAAGTGTAGGAAGGTTATAAATATAGGTATATGGCGTACACAATTAACAGAACAGACGGAACAGTAGTTGCAACAATCACAGACGGTACTATAGACAACAGTACTTCTTTAACACTTTTTGGTAAGAGTTATTCAGGATTTGGTGAAGCACTAAACGAAAATTTAATAAAATTATTAGAAAACCAAGCATCAACGTCGCAACCAGCGGCACCGCAAACAGGTGAACTTTGGTTTGACACAACATCTAAATCAATCAAAGTGTATGATGGTACTTCTTTCAAACCAACAGGTGGGGCAAAAGCAGAAGCAACAATTCCATCTTCCCCTTCAGTGGGAGATTTTTGGCTAGATTCGACCAACGATCAGGTTTTTGTATACACAGGTGACACAAGAGGACATCAAACACACAGTGGTTGGGAACTTGTTGGTCCAGTGCATACGGCAGGCCAATTGCTATCTGGTTGGAAGATCGAAACACTTGGAAGTTCTGGAGGCAACAAAGTTGTATCTTCAATGTACGCAGGAAACACAAGAGTAGCAATATTATCCAAAGAGGGTTTTACTCCAAGTGTAACACAATCAGGATTCGCAACAATAAACGCAGGTATTACATTAAATTCAACAATAGGTGCATTATTTTCAGGCACAACTACCAGTGCATCTTCAATTGATGTATCAAGCACATCAAACACGTCAGCATCAGTAATAGCAGGAGGCAATTTCCTAAGAGCAGATGCGGCAGACACAACGACAGGTGCTTTGACGGTAGACACTGATGACGGTGTGATAATTGGTAACGCACAAGAATTGACTGTTACAGTTGCAAGTAATAATATAATTTTAGCACAAACTTCGCAAGATAAGAATTTTACAATATCCACAAACACAGGTGGTACGCAAACAGATAGATTTGCAATAACAGGTGCCTCGGGGGCGATAGGATTAACAGGAGATGTTACAATCACTGGTAATCTCAACATTACGGGAGAGTACAATAGTTCAGTTTCGAACGTTTCAACGTATGATGATGCCTTCATAAAGGTAAACAGCGGCAACGCAGAAGCAGACGCAGGACTTATTGTGGAAACAGGTGACTCAGACGATGCAAGATTGTTCTATGATGTATCTGAAAATCACTTCACAGCAGGACAAGGCGGAACATATTCACAAGTAATTAGGCTGGCAGATGCCACTGAGGATGGTAACGCCAACAAAGGAAAAGTATTGAAAACCACAGCAGGTGGTAACGTAAAAGCAACATCAATGACACTAGGTGCTGTTGGGTCTATCAGCGAGGGAGATACTAGCAACCTTAACGTGCCAACTATTGGTTCAGTCGTTACATTCGGTGACTTATGGGGCGGATCAGCAAAAACAGTGTCACTAGTCAATCCAACCAGTAGCGATGGAAATGATGGAGACTTCTGGTTTGTAAGGGAGGCCTAATCAATGGCCTTAGTTACTAAGACATTCACATACGAAGGTGGCGTGAGAATCGCTGAAATTCCAGCAGGAACTACAAAACTAACAATGCACTTATACGGTGGAGCCGGAGGCGGCGGTGGAACTGACCTTCTAGATGGAGGTGCAGGTTCGTCAGGACACTATGTCACAGTTACAGACTTAGACATGACTCCACATGCAGGTAAAAATATAGCAGTGGCAGTTGGTGGCGGTGGTGGCGGAGGAAGTTCTGGATCATCAGCCGCTGGAGGAACAAATGGTAAGAGTTTAACAGCATATTCAGGTGGCCTAGGTGGGCCGTCAGGGCCAGCAGGTGTATCTGGTTCAGGTGGTGGTGGCGGTGGTGCCACTATCGTATCTGTTTTTAGTATAGGGTCAGCCATTGATCAAACAGTTTTAGCAATAGCAGGGGGCGGAGCCGGCGGTGGTGGTGCTGGTAGATTGTCCACTGGAGGAATTGGATCCAATACACCAAATGCAACAGCCAGAACACCAGGAACATTGGGTGAAAACGGTGCGTCACACACAGGAGATGGTGGTGGTGCCGGTGGTGGTGGTGGAGGTGCTGACGGAGGTACTGGAGGTTCGGGTGACCTAAACGACATCGGAGGCCTTGGTGGAAGAGCAGGAACGAATACTATACCCGCAGGTGGATCAGAGGATAATGGATCAGGCGTGACACCGGGAGGTCAAGCAAGTGGATATTATACAACAGGGACAGCCGTAGGCGGAACAGTTGCAACTGAAGGCGCAGACGGTCTAGCAGTCCTTATTTTCACAATGCCATCATCTTTGAATACGAAAGTTAGTGGGTCATGGAAAGAAGTTCAAAAGGCATTTTACAAGGTAGCAGGTGCATGGAAGAAAGTGAATTCAGGATTCTATAAGGTCAGCGGCGAATGGAAGGCAGTGTTCTTTCAGGACATAGCATTTGATTTAAATTTTACTGCATTCGGTGACACAGCAGGCAACATAACTTCTGGAACACCAGGACGAAATGCACCTCCTGTGGCGGCAAGTCCGTCCGCCTTCGAAGGTGGAGCAGGTGGAGACGGCGACGGAAGGGTGGTTAGTACACCAAAATGTGATGCAAGAGAACAATGGGGTGCTGTTGGACAATACGACAACGCCGGAAATGTTAAGTCTAATCAAAATTACAATGCTTGTACTGTACAAAACAGCGATAAAGGCTCTGGTAGTAATTCGAGGGTAATTTGCACGTACTTCTATGGACGTGGTGAGTTCGACCATACAGATCTTAAAGCAGACACAGAATTTTCTAGAGATTATTTGAGTGACACCATAAAAATTGGATATTGGGTATGGGCAATACCGTTGGCAAGTTGGATGAAAAAACATGACCAATCAACAAAGTGGTGGCCAAAACTTGTCAGAGACACATGGAGAGTGATTGCTATTTCTAGAGGGGCAGAAATATCATACAAGATGGGCACAAGGAAAAAAGGTAGCCTATTAGGTAAGGTGGTTAGATTCATAGGTGAAAACACTTGTCTCCTAATTGGTATATGTGCAAAACCATTTGTGTCGGACAGAATTAAAAGAATGTTAAGGTTATACAAAGGAGACCTAAATTTATTAAGTTAAATACAAGTAAAAATGACAACAAAAGCAGAAGTTACAGAATTTATAAACGATCAATGGCAGAAAGGCACAGATAACGCCAATGTCAAGTATTGGAACGAGCCATTTACGAAAGAACATACGGCAACCAGGATAGGACTCATACAGAATTGGGTGTCACCCGAAATTGCCACAATAATAGTCAAACTTGTAGGACCTGTTTACATGATAGAAGAGATCAGACAAAATGTAAGCAATAGTAAAAAATAATGATTACAAAAGAACATTGTGCAGACTGGATTAATAGCAACTTGTATAAAGAGTTGACCGAACAGGAAGTTGAAACTTTGAAAAATTCAATAAAAAATTTTCCTGCAAAACAGGCGCTCTGTGAATCTTTAATTGAAGTTTTTGGAGATGTCACCATGCTTGTCGAACTAAGGGACGAAGACTAAAATGGCTTACAAAATAAACAACACATTTGGCACACTGTTGGTAACCTTACCAGACGGCACCATTGATACTGCCACGACAGATCTTACACTGATCGGAAAAGGCTACGCAGGATTTGGTGAGAAACTAAATGAAAACCTAGTAAAATTATTAGAAAATTTTAACAACACGTCAGCACCTTCCAATAAGGTCACTGGACAATTATGGTACGACCAAACAAACAAACAAATTAATGTTTACACAGGTGTTAAATGGAAACCGGTAGGTTCAACAGTCAACTCTACAACATCTCCTATCAATGCAGTTGCAGGAGATCTATGGTTTGATACAGGTAACACACAGTTATATGTGTATTCGGGATCAGCATGGATATTGATAGGACCAACAACTGTTGCAGGATCGGGAGTAACACAGGTCATCACCGAAACTCCTGAAGACAACACAGGAGTAAAACAATCAATCTTAAAATTAACTGTAAATGATGCAGTGGTTGGTGTAATATCAAACGTTGCGTTCACTCCAAGTTCCACAGAAACTTTAGGTGCCGCTCTAATCACAGCAGGCTTTGCCTCTGTATCACAAGGTATACAATTATCCACAGCAGTTGCCTCAGTCAAATTTAGAGGGACTGCTACAGATTCGGATTCTCTAGGCGGAGTTGCGGCGGCAAATTATCTTAGAGCCAATGCAAATGATACTACAACAGGGTCGTTAGGAGTTCTAAACGATTCAGGGATAACACTAGGTGCAGGATCTGATATCACTATGTCACTTGCAAGTGATAACTTTACAATAGCAAACACAACATCAAACAAAGATATCATTTTCACAGTCAAAAAAGGATCCACACAGACAGAGGCTCTGAGGATCAGCGGAACAACAGGTATTATAGACAGTTTGAGAGTTGGAGACCTAATTGTAGACGGCACAAACACAATAATGAACACAACCACGTTGTCTGTTGAGGACAACATAATTGAATTGAACAGAAATATATCAAACAATGCAGGCATGCCAAACTTTACTGGATTGAAAGTAAACAGAGGTGAATTATCTACAGCAACAGAACAGGACCTTTACTGGGTATGGGATGAAACTTTTGCGGATGACGGAACCACTGTCCACGGAAACGCGGGTGGTGCCTGGACAGCATTCAAATCTCAAGGACAAAATGAACTGTCCGCGGCCACTTTGGTTGATATCAGAGCGAATGTAGTACATGCACAATCAACAAGTGCCATGTATGCTGACTTGGCAGAAAGATATGCTTGTGATGTTCCCGTTGAACCGGGAGATATTGTGGTATTGGGAGGTTATGAAGAAGTAACCAAATGTACAGAGGCATATAGTGACCGTGTATTTGGCGTGGTGAGTGATTCACCTGCATTTTTAATGAATGCACAGGCTGGTAATAACGAATCACACCCTATGATAGCACTGAAAGGACGGGTATTTGTTAAAGTAAAGGGCAAAGGCAAAGCAGGTGATCGTGTGGTTTCAGCAGAAAATGGTGAGGCGCAAATTGCAAATATGGACGACTGCACCGCTTTTAACGTACTGGGTAGGCTGATTAAGGATAAATATAATGAAACAATGCAACTAACAGAATGCGTAATAGGAGTTAAATAATTTTATGGGATATGTAACAGGCGAAAAGATTTTAGATGATGAATATAACGTATTTGTAAACAGTTCATCAGATCCTTTTGGATACAACCACTTTGCTGGAACAGGATCAGCACAATACGGACTAGGACAAACACACATTTCAACAGTAGCGGCTGGTGACACAATCACAGCGGCAAACTGGAACAGTTTATTCACAGGTATGGATAATATTGCAAACCACACAAATGACACAATCACTTCGACAGCACAGAAATCAGCAGGTGATGTAATTGCAATCAAATCTGCTTTGGTGGCAGACTTGGCTTCATTAGCGGCTGAGGTTGCAGGTGGTTCTACATCAGCATCAGGAGGATTAACAACTTCTTCTGCAAAACAACAATCAAGTTCAAGTTCCACTTGGACCGGTTCACACACAGTTGAACAATCTGTCACATTTGCAAACGCAGACACAATGAGACATTTCTTCAACGGAGGTGGTAAGATCAGAGTATCACATACGAGAACAGGAAACGGTGCAACAGGTGGCGGAGCAACAGCAAAAGATTCATCATGGGACACACTGAACACAGCACTAGGAAATATTGACCTAGGTGCTCAGGTCACTTCAAGATCAGGTTCTGGAGAAACCCTAACCACTAACGGTCTTTCAAATGGTTTCCATGATTTGGGTACAGGTTACACGCACATTATCAGATTAACAGAATCATCATCACCATACACGTCTAACTACCTTGACGTTCATGCAAAATTGAATGCGGCAGTTGGTTCAGCAACGGTAATAACGATGAAAGTAACGGCAGTTGACGGTTCGGCGGACGACACTTACACATCTGGTAACACTTCAGGAGTTGATGCAACTCCGGACAGAAACGGTACGCACAGAACTGACATAGCGGTGATTAGTATTAACAACACTGAAGGAATGGCATCAGCGATTGCTGAGTCTTCTACTGCGGTTGTAAGTAACTCAACATCATAATACCAAATAATTTTTAGTAGGTTGAAAATCAACCATAATTATTGTATAATTGTGGTATGAATGTAGGCGAACTAAAACAACTTGCGGATAAATCTTACGATATTTCTGTAGCAAAGAAAAATGCTTTAGAACGTGCAAAGTCTAGGCAGATCATTGCATACAACGAGCATTTATTCATTGCAGATCCACAAACGATATGTTTGGTAAAAACATTAAGCGAAAATAATGACAGGTTTTTCGTTTTGGATACTAACAACAATCCTTGTGAAATAAAAGATCCAAAAGATTTTCTCAACAAACTAATCGAAAGAAACCAAGAAACTTTAAACGCCTACCATCAGACGCACGAAACTTTTAAAAGGAGGTAGTATGTCTAAAGGTGTTTTATTGTTTTGTACCAATACCCCTACCTGTGAATATCATAAAATTGCTGAACACTGTGTTGAACTTATTCAAAAAAATTTAAAACTTGAAATCACTATTGTAACAGATTTCGAAACGTATAAAAAATTCAAACCCATGGGAATGATTAATTACAAATTAATTGAACCCGAGATAGGAAACAAAAGACTAGGCGAGCAATGGAACCAATTAGAAAGACGTGATGCCTACAATCTTTCACCATACGATACAACAATATTGATAGATTGTGATTACTTTTGTTATACCAATAATCTATTGACTTACATTGATCAAAAGGAGGATTTTTTAATTCATGACAAAATACATGATTTGACTGGATCCGGAGTGTATAATTTTCGTGACGACTCAATTATTCCTATGTTATGGGCAACAGTGATCGTATTCAAAAAAACTGAAAGAGTGAAGAAAATTTTTGATATGGTATCTTACATAAAAGATCACTATCAATATTTTTGTGAATTATATCGTATAAGGTTTACTAATTTTAGGAATGATTATGCTTTTAGCATGGCATTGAATCAAATAAATGGAATGACACAGCAAAAATTTTTGCCTGGCAGGATCGCAACGTTGCCTGGATTAGCAAAAATAAAAAAGTTCAAGCCTAACGGTATAGTATTTGAATACGAGGATAAAATAGGAGAGATAGAGGATCAGGACGTTCATGTCATAAACAAGGAAGGGTTTCATGTCTAAAGGTTATATTTGGTTTGCACAGAACAATGCAGATACTGATTATGTAAAATGCAGTATAGCACTTGCTAAATCAATTAAGGAACATAACAGAGAGAACAAAATTTGTGTGATCACCGACAAGCATAGCAAGTTTGAAAGTAAACATGTGGATATTGTTAAGGTTATGAACACAGATAATAGTCTCGAACACGAAATCAAATGGGCAAACGAGTGCAAGGCTTTCCGACTCTCTCCATTCACGCACACAATAAAATTAGAATCAGACATGTTATGGAATGCAAATACTGATTGGTGGTGGAATTATTTACACCAACACGATTTGGTATTTTCTGTTGACTGTAAGGATTACTTAGACAACGATGTAATAAACGTTTCGTATAGAAAACTTTTTGTAAGGAATAATCTAGCAAACATCTATAATGGCTTGACCTACTTCCGCAGAAGTGTTTATGCCCAAAAATTTTATAGACTTTGTGAAATTATTACGCATAATTGGGAATATGTCAAAAATAATATATTGATAGATTGTCATGACAAATATCCAAGTACAGATGTTGTTTATGCACTGGCTTACAGGATTTTAGATCCTGAACAAAAAAACCTTATAAACTATCCGTGGTTTAAATTTATCCATAACAAACTAGACATTCAAAAAAGGTCAAACCAATATCTTATGCCTATGAAAGTAAACAACAATGTTCTTGTTGGCACACAAAGAATACACAGGGTTTGGCATTATCTAGAAAAAAACATTCCGGAGGACTTAGATGCCAGGATTTTTTGATGCCTTTAATAAACGTGAGGTAAAAACCAAGATACACACAGTAACTATACAAGGCAAGACTGTTGAAGTAAGTTTAGAAAAAAAACTGGAGGTAATGCGTCACGGTGAAGATGAATATGTATGGAAAAACGACAAGGAATTTGGCTTGAAACCTAAACCAAAAGTTGGCGTAGATTACAAGCAACTGAGAAAAGCGGATGAAGGGATGACATTTTATCACAATGATCCGTTTTATCCTGCGGGAAAAAATAAAGGAGGCTTTGTATGGCGTTACGACACAGAGTAAATGATTTAGATTTTGTTTACATCAGTTTTAAAGAGCCTAACAAAGAGGAAAATTGGGCCGATTTAAAAAACAAAGTGCCCTGGGCCAAACGTGTTGATGGCGTTGTAGGATTTGATTCTGCACACAAAGCCGCGGCGGAGAAAGCGGAAACGGATTTTTTCATAAGCGTGGATGGAGACAACAAAATAGACGAAAAATTTTTATTAGAAATATTAGACTTTACAAAAACTAATCCTAAAGCAGTGCATAGATGGAGAGCAAAAAATAATGTCAATGGATTGATATACGGCAATGGCGGACTCGTTGGATGGCCCAAAGAAACTTGCTTGAATATGAGCACACATGAGAACAGCAAAACAAAAGAGAATCAAATTGATTTTTGTTGGGGAGTACCACATGAAAATTTGCATAATTGCTACTCAGAAACAATTATAAATGCTACACCCCAACAGGCTTTTGTGGCAGGTTTTCGCGAAGGAGTAAAAATGAGTACCGAAAAAGGAAATCCAATTCATGCTGATCAGTTTAAGAATAAAATTTGGCCGCCAAATTTAAAAATTTTAACAACGTGGATGAGTGTGGGAGCAGACATAGATAATGGACAGTATGCCATGCTTGGTGCAAGAATGGGTTGCTTCTCCACGGTGTTGGACGTTAACAACATCAATGATATCAGAGATCTCAACAAAATGGGAGATTATTTCGCAGATAAAATAATGCCTGAAAACATAGTAAATGATTTAGAATTGTATGGTAACAGCATTAGACAGAGACTGGATATTCCTTTAGCGGATTACAGTATAGAAGATAGTGTATTCTACAAATTTGTTATGCCACAGCACAAAAACACAGGAGTTCAAGATCGTGAGTACGAGTGATTATAAAACAGATGCACTAGTGGCCCAGAAAAAATTGGCGGAAGTATCACCCACGTTTTGCTTGGCCAAATGGAACCAGGTATCGTTGCACTTACCCACAGGACTCACAAACTCCTGCTACCATCCGCCACTGCACAAGATAGATCCGGAAAAATTAGTAGACAATCCTGCGGCACTACACAACACCGCGGAAAAACTTAAACAAAGAGAATTAATGCTCAAAGGCGAACGGCCAGATGGTTGTTCATATTGCTGGAAGATGGAGGACACCGGACAGATGTCCGACAGGCATTACCGTTCAGGAGAGCCATGGGCGGTAGAAGACTTTGATGCAATTAAACAAGATCCAATGAATGCTCATTGGCTACCCAGGTACGTGGAAGTCAATTTTAACCATGCTTGTAATTTCAAGTGTAGTTACTGTTCGCCACAGTTTTCCACTACCTGGGGACAGGAGACAGAACGTTATGGGGAGTTTCCAACCACACCTCCCCATAACGCCCCTGAGCATTTCCAAGGCCGAAAAAGACCGATACCCAACAGGGAAGAAAATCCATACGTGAAAGCATTTTGGAAATGGTGGCCAACATTGTACACAAACCTTAAACACTTCCGTATGACTGGCGGAGAACCCATGATGGATCACAACACCTACAAGGTATTCCAATACATTATAGATCATCCAAAAGACGACCTGCATTTGAATATCACAAGTAATATGTGTCCACCGGATGACAAACTGAAGAAAAAGTATTTCAATATGTTACAAACAATCTGTCTGCAAGAGAAAGTGGAACACGTGATGCAGTTTGTGAGCGTGGATTCGTATGGAAAGCAGGCAGAATACATAAGGCATGGATTGGATTACAATAGAATGATGGACAACGTTGACGAATTTCTAGAACGTATTCCGCACAGAAACAGCATAACATTCATAATCACATACAACAATCTAAGTGTCACAGGACTTGGCAAACTGCTTGGACAAATAAAACAGTTGAGAGAAAAACATTCCAAAACATACCAAAGGGTTTGGTTTGACATACCGTTGTTGCGACAGCCTGCTTGGCAACAGATTACTCTACTGCCAGACAGTTACCAGGCAATACATGCTGAGAACATTGAGATGATGCAAAAAAATTCTGGCAACGATCTAGGATATGGTGCTTTCAAAGACTTTGAGATTCAAAAAATGCTACGCAATCTCGCTTACTGGAAAAAAAATGCAGACGCAAACGTGCAAAACAAAAAGAACTTTTACGCATTTTTTAACGAACACGACAGGAGAAGGCGGACTAATTTTTTAAATACATTTCCTGAAATGGAAGAATTTTATATGGAGTGCAAAAACGCATGGACGACCTAGAATTTAAAAAGAAAAAACTAGATACAAAATCTGCAAGTTTTTGTGGTGCAAAATGGTACAATGCAACAATATGGTTGGGCAGTGGCATGACAACCAGTTGTCACCACCCATTACCCCACAAAATTGATCTCGAAGAAATAAAAAAGAATCCTAGTGCAATACACAACACTAAAGAAAAGAAAGAGCAACGTAGACAGATGCAGTGCGGAGAAAGGCCTGCAGGCTGTGAGTACTGTTGGAAGATAGAAGACATAGGTAGAGATGCTATAAGTGACAGGGTCTATAAATCAAAAATTTACACAGACAAAGAATTGGATGATGCGTACAAGTCTGATTATAAAAAAGACTTTAATTTACGAACATTGGAGATAGCATTTGATAGAACTTGTCAATTTGCTTGTACATATTGTAATCCGGCATTTAGCACAACCTGGGCAAACAATATCAAACAACAAGGACCATACACAGGACTTACATCAGATGGAAGAAACCATTATACACACAGCCATGAAAGTGCAGAGCCGTACAAAAAAGATGAAACCAATCCTTATGTAGAAGCATTTTATAAATGGTGGGAGAGTGACTTGCACAAAACACTGGATGAACTTAGAATCACAGGTGGAGAACCCATGATGTCTCCTAATTTATGGAGATTATTAGATTGGATAGAAACACAAGGAGACAAAATGAATCCTAATATGCGAATTGCAATCAATTCTAATTTAGGTGCGAAACAAAGTATAATAGATAGATTTAAAACAAAACTGAAACACTTTAAAAATTTCCATCTATATACAAGTTGTGAAGCAACATTTAGACAAGCAGAATACATACGGGACGGATTAAATTATGGAGATTGGCACAGCCAAGTATTACACATGATGGTTGATAAAGTACCATCTGAAATACACAATATGGCAACAATAAATGCTTTGTGTTTAGAGTCATTACCTGAGTTTTTAGAGAAAATAGTATGGTTCAAGACTGCTAGTGCAATCTATGGTCCCACAATCAACTACACATTAAACATTTTAAGGTTTCCAAGTTTCCAATCGCCCTTAGTCTTGCCTGATGACTTAAGAAATAAATTTAAAGGTGACATCGAAAAATTTTTAAATACAAATAAAAAATGGTTAGAGCAGATGGAGATTAATCACACACAAAGATTGATCGACTACCTTGATGTAGTGAAAACACCACATGCCGGAGCGGCAGAAAGAGAGAAACTACAGAAAGATTTCAAAGCATTTTACAGTCAATACGATAAACGTACAGGAAAGGATTTTGAAAAAACTTTCCCAATAATAGGAGAATGGTACCGTGGCATATGAGTACGGGGCGAAAGAGCCTGAAAAATTAAAAATTAAAGACATG
>MDTC01129552.1_pt1 | contig 32879 bp, 27 predicted proteins | sample 811181 | NCBI WGS metagenome assembly MDTC01 (sample SAMN05326644, study PRJNA326480) | marine metagenome | isolation source: seawater | place: Pacific Ocean: North | collected 2011
GTAAAAATTCAAAATAATGTTTCAGTTTATGAAGGAGTTGAATTAGAAGATTTTGTTTTCTGTGGACCATCTATGGTTTTTACCAATATTAAAGTACCAAGGTCAGAATTCCCTCAAAGAGGAACAGAGTTTTATTCAAAAACAATCGTCAAAAAATCTGCAAGCATTGGAGCTAATGCCACAATTGTATGCGGGGTTGTTATCGGAGAATATGCGATGATTGGATCTGGATCAGTTGTAACAAAAGATGTTCCGCCATTTTCTTTAGTTGTTGGTAATCCAGCTAAGGTTATTGGTAAGGTTGATGTCAAAGGCCATCAAATTAAGTAAATGAATACTAATCACTATGTCTAATCAAAAAATAAATATATCAGTTATAGGTCTTGGATATGTTGGTTTACCTTTAATAGTTGAACTTTCTAAAAAGTATAATGCAATAGGTTTTGACTTAGATGAAGAACGCGTTTCTGATTTAAAAAAAGGCTTTGATAAAACAAATGAATTATCAAAAGAAGATATATTAATTTTAAAAAACATTAAGATAACTTCAGAAGTAAATCAAATAAAGAACTCAAATATTTATATAATAACAGTTCCAACTCCAGTAGATAAAAATAACACTCCTAACCTAAAGCCAATAAAATCTGCATCAGAGATGATCGGGAAATATCTAACTAAAAACAATATAGTTATTTATGAATCTACTGTTTTTCCAGGCTGCACCGAACAAGTGTGCGTGCCTATTCTTGAAAAATTTTCAAAATTAAAATATAACCAAGATTTTTTTTGTGGTTACAGTCCTGAAAGAATAAATCCTGGAGATAAAAAAAATACCTTGACGAAAATTGTAAAGGTTGTTTCAGGTTCTAATAAATCGACACTAGATATGGTAGATGATTTGTATAAAAGTATCATACAGGCTGGAACATACAGAGCTTCATCTATTGAGGTTGCAGAGGCTGCAAAAATAATTGAGAATACTCAGAGGGATGTAAACATTGCACTGATTAATGAGCTATCTCTTATTTTTGATAAATTAAATATAAACACAAATGAGGTATTGAAAGCAGCTTCAACAAAATGGAACTTTTTTTCATTTGAACCAGGACTTGTAGGTGGTCATTGCATTGGTGTTGACCCATATTACTTGACATACAAAGCCATGGAAGTGGGATATCATCCTGAAATTATTCTTGCAGGCAGGAAGATAAATGATAACATGGGTAGCTTTATTGCTGAAAAAACAATTTCAGAATTGGCAATACAAAATATTAATCCTATAGGTGCAAATATTGTGATATTAGGATTATCATTTAAAGAAAATTGCCCAGATATAAGAAATACAAAAGTGATTTCGATTAAAAATAAATTAGAAATTTATGGATGCAATGTAAGTATTTCCGATCCATATGTTTCATCTAAAGAAGCAAAAAATCAATACGGTATAGATTTAAAAAGCTTTAATTCCATTAATAATCAAGATGGAATAATAATAGCTGTTTCTCACAATGATTATACTAAGCTAACAAAAACAGATTGGGAAAAGATGTTAAACCCGAATGGAGTGCTTATAGATATAAAATCTATTTACCAAAAAACTATATTTTCAAATACTAAAATAAGGTATTGGTCATTATAAATTAGTAAATGGAAAAGATTTTAGTTACGGGATGTTCTGGGTTTATTGGAATGCATTTGTGTGAAAGATTACTCAAAAATAAGTATGCTGTTCATGGTATTGATAACTTGGAGGGTCATTACGATATTTCCTTGAAAAAGGAAAGATTGAATAATTTATTATATTCTAAAAATTTTAGCTTCAAAAAGACAGATATAACAAGCTTATCTGATACAGAAACCGAGTTTAAAAATTTTAAACCTGACAAAGTTGTAAATTTAGCTGCAAAGGCAGGTGTTCGTAAAAGTCTAAAAATTCCCCAATCTTATGTGCAAACAAATATTAATGGGTTTATAAACGTCGTTGAATCCTGCATTAATTTTAATGTTGATAGTTTAATTTACGCATCAAGTTCATCTGTTTATGGTGCTAATAATAAAATACCTTTCTCTACCAGTGACAGAACAGATAGGCCAATCTCAATCTATGCAGCTACAAAAAAAGCAAACGAATTAATTGCTAGTACATACAATCACTTATACAGTTTAAAGACAACAGGCTTACGCTTCTTTACGGTTTATGGCCCTTGGGGTCGCCCAGATATGGCTATGTACATTTTCGCTGAAAAAATATGGAAAAATGAAAAGATACCGCTTTTTAATCATGGTAACTCCTATCGTGACTTCACCTACATTGATGATATAGTTGATGGAATTCAAAGCAGTTTGAAGCATAATTATCTGAATGAAGTCTTTAATCTTGGAAATAATAAATCTGAAAATATAATGGATGTGATAAGAATTATGGAAAAAGAGCTGGGAAGGAAAGCTAAAATTTCATTTATGGATATTCAACCAGGAGATGTAGAAAAAACTTTTGCAAACATAGATTATGAAAAAGAAAAATTAAACTATAATCCAAAAACTTCCATAACTATTGGTATAGAAAAATTTATAAAATGGTTTAAATCTTATCATAGCATAGTTTGAAAATGCTAGATAACAAACAACTACCATTCATTTTACACTAAATAGGCTATTAAAGAAATTAAATTTATCTAAAATGGTAGTTAAATAAAATTCTTCTCACAGATGGTAGCAATAAAGGTAGTTGTTATATTTTTCTATATTCCTTACATTACTATTGTCAATTATCTTTGAATCTTTTAAAAAATGAGTAGCGTATATAAAAAAGGAAGAGACGGTTATTACTATTATCAGGCATACGTACACAATCCTGTTACAAACAAGAAAGATAAAAGAGTTTTCCACGCTCTTGGTACTAAAAATTATGAAGAGGCAATAAGTCAAAAAGAAAAACTTGACATAAAGTATAGTAAACATTCCCAAACAATACTTAAAAAAGAAAAAAAAATCTCTCTTAGCTTAATACCAATTGCCTTCGCTATAACTTTATTTCTGATCGTACTCTATTTTTTTGATCATAAAAATGACAACTTATTTGATGATCAGAGTCAAAAGGAGGTTGATTTACTTCTTGACAATAATTTGCCAGAGGTTAGTAAAAGCATAATAGAAACAACTATGCCTGAAAAGGTAGTCATAGAAAATGATTTTGTAATAAATGATATTAACCTAAGTGAATTAAATGCAAATGGAGATAAAACAAAATTACAAAGAGAAAGGCCAATAATTAAGCTTCCACAATATAATGTCGAGAGAGTTGAAAGATTGTCCGGAGTTTTTGAACAAGGTAAAATAAATGTAACTATCAGTGAAGTTGAAGATTATCAAAGTAAAAAGTTACTTTGTAGAAATCTAGCAAGTGACTATGTTGAATTTGCCAATATTATAATATGTCTATATGCAAATAATAGAGTAGGAATCAGCTTAGCTAAGGGCAATGATAAAAATGTCACTCTTGAAGAGAAAAAACGTAATTGGCTTGCAATGTATACGTTTAATTCTGTTGAAGGAGAATATTTTGATGATAATCCAAGTCAACATTTGGGCATTAACTAGAGTATTAAGTAGTGGAGTTCCCATGATCAGTATCATTCGATTAATTCTTTTTACCTTTTGTATAAATTTTGGCCAATCTCCAGAACAGATAAAACAGGCTAAGAACCTAATCAAACAAAAAGGTTTATCACAAAAAGAAGTTAGAAATGCAGCATTATCCCAAGGCTTTACTGATAAGCAAATTGAAGCAGCAATTAATAAAGAAAAATCCTCAAAAGCCAAAGTTAATGATAATGATTTTGAAGAATTAAATATTTTAAACCTACCAGAAATTGGCAGTTCCAATACATTAAATGAAGCCTCCCTCGAATCTATCCCAGAAAATAAAAACGTAGATATGCTTACAGATCAAATTTCAAAAGATAAAGATATATTATCTAAGCCAGAATTTTTTGGATACGATATTTTTAAACGAGATCCTGAGCTTTTTCAAGCTTCATCCGTTGGAGCTGTAGATCCAGATTACCTAATAGGTCCCGGTGATGAAATTATTGTTATGCTTTGGGGTGAAACACAATTTAGGCAGGTTCTTAAAGTGGATAGAGAGGGATTTGTTTTTGTTCCAGAGATAGGACAAGTATTTGTAAATGGATTAAATCTTAACCTACTTGAATCAAAAATTTTTAGAGTCTTTTCTCAGTCATATGCAAGCTTAAATCCTCAAGGTCGATCTCCGACGACTTTTTTGGATGTAAGTCTGGGTAATTTAAGACCACTTAGAATACAAGTTTTGGGAGAAGTAGCACAGCCAGGTGCTTACACAGTAAGTCCTACAGCCACGCTTTTTTCCTCTTTATACTATTTTGATGGCCCAACAAATATGGGATCATTAAGAGATATCCAATTAATTCGGGATGGAAATCTCATCACATCAATCGATTTTTATAATTACTTGTTATCAGGGGAAAAGCCAAAAGATGAGAGATTGCAATTAGATGACGTAATCTTTATTCCTCAAAGATCAAAAACTGTTACAATTTATGGAGAAATTAATCGCAGTGGGATTTATGAGTTGAAAGAAGACGAAAACCTTAATAGTCTTATTAAAATTGCAGGAAATTTAAAAATAACAGCTTATACGAAGAGAGCGCAAATTGATAGAGTTGTTCCATTTAAGGACAGAAATAATTTAGGCATGGACCGTATGTTTATTGATGTTAATCTTGAAGAACTAATAGAATCGGAAGAATTCTTTAATCTCCACGACAATGATAAAATAAAAATTTTCTCGATAAACGATAATCGTCATAACGTAGTTGAACTTCAAGGCGCTGTAGTTCGTCCAGGTATTTATGATCTTGGAGATTCTTTAAGGTTAAGTGAATTAATAAATAAAGCTGATGGTTTACTAGGAGATGCATTTTTAGAACGAGTAGATATTGTGCGCATGAAACCAGATTATACTGAAGAATTAATCAAATTAAATCTTTCAGAATCTATGAAAGAGACCATTGAGGATGACATATACCTAAAAAGCCGTGACAAAGTTATGGTATATAGTATAAATCAAATGATTCCAAGATCCTATGTTTCAATTGAAGGCCACGTTAAGCGACCTGGAAAATTTTTATTGCAGGATAATTTAACCTTATATGATTTGATTTTCAAAGCTGGAGGATTTGCAGATGAAGAATACAAGCGCTTGACTTATTTGGATCGTGCAGAATTGATTAGAGCAAGAAAGAATAGCGATGATAAAGAAATTATTCCTTTTAACTTAGATTTAGTGCTCAATGGTATTGGGATAGCAGATACGCTGCTTAAAAGTCAAGATGCTGTAAGGATATATAGTATATCAGAGGTTGAGGGCGATAGACATTTTGTTACTATTAAAGGCCATGTTAAACGACCTGGGAAATACGAACTCTTTGAAAAAAATATGAGGATTTACGATCTACTATTTTCAGCCGGAGGTTTTGATGATACCATATTCAAATCTAAAACTTATCTCGATAGGGCCGACCTCATTCGCTTTGAAAGTGACCAGACTGCCCAGAAAATCATTCATATAGATTTAAACAAAATATTATCGGATAAAGGAAGTCAATATAACATACTTTTACAACCAGGTGACTTAATAAGGATTTATCCCGAATCAATTTTTAACTCTGTTGGTTCAGTAACAATTAAAGGAGTAATAAAAAACCCTGGGAATTATAAATTAAAATCAAATATGACCATAAAAGATCTTATCTTGGAAGCTGGAGGATTAATAAACAATATTCACTCCAAAGTTGATGTTGCTCGTATAGATATAAAAAATCAAGATTTAGATAATTATGCGGTGGTGGCTACTTTATTCATGGATGATAATTATAATATTATCAAAAAAGATAATAGCAAATTATCTTTGCTCAATAATTCTAAAAAAATTGAAGAGTTCCAGCTAGAACCTTATGATTTAGTAACAATTCGGCCCAACCCATTTTTTTCTCTTCAAAAACAAGTTATTATCACAGGAGAAGTAATGTATCCGGGTTCATACACCATTCTTAGTTCGAATGAGAAAGTATCAGATATCATTGCAAGGGCAGGAGGACTCAGGCCAAATGCCTATCTTAATGCATCAACTTACTTTCGAAATGGCTTAAGAATAAAAACAGAATTTGATAAAATAGTTAAAAAACCAAAAATTAAATTAAACTTTAGTATTCAGGATGGTGATTCTATTCATATATCTCAGAAAAAAAACTTTGTCCAAGTAGAAGGTGAAGTTAATTCTGGAGGAATCCATAAATTTATGGATGGAAAAAGATTAAACTATTATTTAGATATATCTGGAGGCTTAAATCCTAATGCAGACAAAGATAACATATGGATTGAATATCCAAATGGTGACTCCAAACGACTTTCAAAATTATCGCTTTATAGTCCTACAGTAGAAGATGGATCAAAGATTTATGTTGGCAGGAAAGAGGAAAGAGAGCCAATAGATAAGACTGAATTAGCAAAAGAAATAACATCAATACTTGCAAATTTTGCTCAAGTAATTACAATTATAATGCTAGCTAGCCCATGATTAAGCTTTTTATAAATATTATAAAGTTGCTAAACTAGATTCGTCATTTGCAAGAATGCAAAGTACGTTTAGTTCAAGCAAATAATTTTGGAATAAATACTGAACTATTTTCATAGAAAATTAGAACTTTTTTTAAACTACTATTAAAAATTGAATCAAATGAAGAGCTCTAAAAAAACTAAATCTGATTTAAATACCTCTGGCGACTTTTTAGTTGAGAGTGTTTCATTAGCAGACATAGTTTTAGTATTTGCTAGTAATTTTAAACTATTTATTTTAATTCCACTTACGTTTTGTATTATTACAATTTTTTACGTTATTTTTATTGCCAAACCTGTCTATACATCAAAGTCAAAAATAATGTCTTCATCTGCTGGAGGTTCCATGTCTCAAGCAGTGGGTTTAGCAGCACAATTTGGAATAAATTTATCTTCTAATCAATCAGAGCCAAAATGGGTTTATCCTGAAATACTCAGAAGCAGAACACTTGCAAAAGCCGTGTTAAAGAAAAAATTTGATACAGAAAAATTTGGTTCTCAAAAGTCCTTATTACAAATATTGAATCATACAGATAATCTTTCTAAATCGAATATCATTGATTTAGAATCCATTGCAACAGAAAAGCTTTTAGGTATGATAAAAATTAATGAAGATGTCAAAACTGGAATTCTAACTTTGAATATTATTGCTTCAGAAGCAAAGTTGTCATCAGAAATTAATAAAGTTCTAATTGAAGAACTTGATTCACATCAGAGAAGATATAATAAGGCAAAAACTAGTGATGCCAAAAAATTTATTGAAGATAGGATAAGGGATACTGAAAAAGAGTTAATGGCAGCAGAAGAAGATCTCAAAGTATTTATGGATAGGAATAGAAGAATTGAAAATTCTCCTGCACTACTACTTGAACAGCAAAGACTTGGAAGAGAAGTCACAGTGCTAACTGGAGTATTCACTACATTAAAGCAACAGCTTGAAACGACTAAAATTGAGGAGGTCAAAGAATCTGATTATGTAGTTGTTATAGACCCACCAGAAATACCTATGTATCGCTCTGCTCCGAACAGAAAAGCTATGGTGGTCCTTGCAGGAATATTTGGATTGAGCCTATGTTCGGTTTTTGTTTTTATTAAAGATTATGTAATTAAGAAAAATGATAATTTTAAATTTTTATTAAATGAAATTAAATTTCAAATTTCTAAAAATTTAAAAGAACTAATCTCATTTAAACTTAATAACAATACTTTTTAGTAGAATTAAAATAACAGAACTAAAAATTTTACATGAGGTCATAGAAAATGAAAAAAGCACTAATTACAGGTGTTACCGGTCAAGATGGATCATACCTATCAGAGTTTTTACTAAAAAAGGGATATGAAGTACATGGTATAGTCAGGAGAAGTAGTTCTTTTAATACAGGACGGATTGACCACATAATAAACAGTGAAAAGTATAAAGATAAATTTCACTTTCATTTTGGAGACGTAACTGATTCAAATAGTCTTAGTAGAATTCTTCGAATGATTGAACCCGATGAGATATATAACCTTGCAGCTCAAAGCCATGTCCAGGTTTCCTTTGAAGTTCCTGATTATACAGCGCAGGTTGATGCTCTTGGGACATTAAGATTTTTAGATGTGATAAAAAGTATTAATAGTAGAGTTAAGTTTTATCAAGCCTCTACAAGTGAACTTTTTGGGAAAGTGCAAGAAATCCCTCAAAATGAAAAAACTCCTTTCTATCCAAGATCTCCATACGGTGTTGCCAAGTTGTATGCATATTGGATTATTATAAACTATCGAGAAGCTTATAATTTATTTGCTTGTAATGGTATTTTGTTCAACCATGAATCTCCAAGAAGAGGCGAAACATTTGTAACAAGAAAAATAACAAGAGCAGCTGCTAGAATTAAAGCAGGACTTCAGGATACACTTCTTCTTGGAAACTTAAATTCATTGAGGGATTGGGGATATGCGCCTGATTATTGTGAAGGTATGTGGCTCATTTTGCAACAGGATAAACCAGAAGATTTTGTCCTCGCAACTGGCGAACAGCATTCAGTAAGAGAATTTGTTGAGCTTGCTTTTAATGAATTAAATATCAAAATAGAGTGGGAAGGTGAGGGTATAAAGGAGGTTGGCTTTAACAGTAAAACTGGAAAAAAAATAATTGGTATTAATCCAAAATATTATCGTCCAACCGAAGTTGACACACTGCTTGGTGATCCAAAAAAAGCAATGGAAATGTTAAATTGGAAGCCGAAACTCTCGTTCATAGATCTGGTAAAAAAAATGGTAAGCTCAGACTGGGAAAATCTTAAAAAAAGAGGCTTTTAGAAAATATTTAAGAACAACTTAAGACCCTTTCTGGTTGACTGTTTTAATCATGGACTCTTTTTTAAATAAAAAATCGAAAATATATATTTGTGGTCATATGGGAATGGTAGGATCTGCCATTTGGAGGACGCTTTATGATAAGGGATATAGAAATATAATTGGGCGAACTTCTTATGAATTAGATCTGAGGAACCAAGCAGCTGTAAACACCTTTTTTGAAAAAGAAAAACCTGAGTTCGTCTTTTTAGCCGCTGCAAAAGTGGGTGGAATTCATGCAAATAATAAATATAGAGCTGATTTTATTTATGATAATTTACAAATTCAAAATAACATTATATATCAATCATATATTCACAAAGTAAAAAAACTTTTATTTTTAGGGAGCTCTTGTATATATCCTAAAAATTGTCCCCAACCAATTAAAGAGGAATTTCTCCTTTCAGGAAAGCTAGAAGAAACAAATGAGCCTTATGCAATTGCAAAAATATCGGGTATAAAAATGTGTGAAAATTTCAATAGGCAATATGGCACTAATTTTATATCTGTAATGCCAACAAACCTTTATGGAGACAATGATAATTATGATTTGGAAACATCGCATGTAATACCAGCGCTATTGAGGAAAATATATCTTGGAAAATGCTTGGGAGAAAATAACTGGAATGCTGTTGTCAATGATTTAAATAAAAATCCAATAAGTGGTATCAATGGTAGTTCCAGTAAAAAAGAAATTTTAAATTCAATTAGTAAATTCGGTATTAATGTAGCCAAAAATAGACTAGATTCTAAAAATGGTTTTTTAGATGAATATATTAATCAAATTTCAGTTAGTATATGGGGTGATGGCTCACCCTTTCGCGAATTTCTTCACACTGATGACCTAGCTGAAGCATGTGTCTTTCTAATGGAGAATTACAACTTTTATGACAAAGAAATACTGCCTGATTTCCAAAAAGAGCTAATTCATAGTTTTGTAAATATTGGAACTGGTCAAGAAATATCAATCAAAAAACTAGCAGAATTAATCAAAGATATTATTGGTTTCAAGGGGAAATTAAAGTTTGATAAATCAAAACCAAACGGTACACCTCGGAAATTGCTAGATGTTTCAAAATTGTCTAAAATGGGATGGGAGAGCAAGATTAATCTTGAAAGTGGCATTAAATCATTAGACTACTTTGAATGACTCAATATCTTAAATATCTCTAAAATTCTTAAATGATTAAACATACACTAAAAAAAATATTACCAAAAAGAATTATTACCAAACTTTCATTCATCAAACTATTTTTTAGTCTGGCTAAGGAATACAAATTGGATATGAAAAAATATTGGAGTTATTCTGCTAGTATTAAAAATGATTTTATTTATGATAAAAATAAACTTCAAGGAAGAATGATTGTATTATATCATGCAATTGAAAAAGGTCTATCTCTTCCAAATAAAGATAGGTTGTTTGGTATTGAAAAGAGAGAAAACCTAATTGAGTTAATGAAATTTTATGATAAACACTTTGGCAAAGATAGTTTGTATTTCTATTGTAAAGAAGTATTGAATGAACACGAAAAATGGATAAAAATAAATTATCCTAAAGCTGAAAATTACTTGAAAGTTGATGAAGAATTTGACTCAGACAATCATACGGAAAAGTTTAAAGGGGGTTTAAAAAAGGGTATTCATAAACAGACATTTATAAACCAAAAAGATTATAAAAAGTTTGTTCTCTCTAGGCATAGCATAAGAAGCTTTGTAAATAAGAAAGTTTCTGATAAAAAAATTAGCGACGCGATTAAATTAGCTATCCATAGCCCAAGCGTGTGCAATAGGCAACCTTGGAAAGTATATAAAGTATCTAAAGAACCCATGAAAAAACAAATATTAGATCTACAAAGAGGGAATCAAGGCTTCGGGCATCTAGCAAGTGATATTTTAGTAATTACTTCTGATTTAAATTATTTCCAGGGAGTAAACGAAAGAAATCAAGGTTATATTGAAGGTGGAATATTCTCAATGTCTATCATTTATGCCTTGCACTCCCAAAATATAGGCACATGTTGTCTCAATCTATCTATTAATAATAATGTAGAGAAAAAACTAAAATCAATTTTACCTGTTCCTCGTAATGAAATATTTATAATGATGATTGCAGTTGGAGCAGTCCCTGATAATATAAGAGTTGCATTTTCAGAGCGTAAAAGTTTAGATAAAATCTATTTAGATTTAGATGAAAATCGGAATCCTAACGTATAACTTTGTAATTAATCCTGGATCTTCATTACAAACATATTGTCTGTTGGGATTGTTAAAACAAAATTTTCCCAATTGTAAGGTTGAAGTTATTAATTATCACTCTCCAAGGCTATTTTTTAAAGAACTGCGAAAACTGCTCACTAAAAGACCTCCATTCCTTAATCTTGAGGAAATTTATAAATACATAAGAATCAAAGCATTTCTTAGAAAAAATATTACACTATCAAAAAAGTTATTATTCACAGACAATCTTGATAAGCTGAAAGAACATTTATCAAGAGAAGGCTACAGTGCAATCGTTGTTGGGAGTGATACAGTTTTTGAAGTAAGAGAAAATGGAGGAAGTCCATTAGCTCCTAATATTTATTTTCTACCAATTGAAGGAAAATTTAAAAAAATAAGTTTTGCAGCCTCTTTTGATAAAACCAATGAAAGTTTACTATTTGAAAAAGATATTCACAATGATTTGAAACCTTTATTAAACAATTTCGATTTTTTGTCTCTTAGAGATGAAAATTCCTTTAGAATATGCAAAAAAATTGGTGTAGATGGCAGCCGAATCAAATTCATGCCAGATCCGAGTTTGATTTACGATTTTTATTCTTTGAATATTCCTTCCACCTTTGGTTTTAATTTAAATGGTAAAATTGCTGGCGTAGCATTAAGTAATGTTGATCTAAAAAAGAAATTAGTTCAGGTACTAATTAATGAAGGATATGATGTTATCAATCTGCTTGGTAAGAAGATTGAGAATGCTGTAGAATTACCAGCTAGTTTCTCTTATGAAAATTTTTTATGGGTCCATAAGAGAATTGACTTATTAATTACTGATAGGTTTCATGGTAGTATTATAGGAATTAAAATGAATCTATCTCCAACAATTTTTATTGAGAATAATAATAAAAAGAATTCAAAAGGAAGAGATTTGTTCAAGAGGTTGGAAATTGAACATGTTGTTTTTAGCGCAAATGATGCAGAAAATATTAAGGAACGAGATATAAGACTATGCATCAATTATTGGAAAGAATCAAAATCTCGTTTAGAAAAAAATCTTAATCAATTGCATATTATGGGAATAGAAAATTTAAATGATATAAAAAAAATAGTTTTTGATGGTATGTAATTTTAAAAAGCTAAACATTGCACTTATTTCTTTAAGCTATTTACCAAAAAAAGGTGGTATGGAATATGTAGTTCACGATCTAGCGACAAACATAAAAAAACTAGGGCACAATGTAATTGTTTTTGCACCTAGATTAAGAAAAAAAGAAAAGGAAATTGAACATAATTACAAACTAATAAGGTTTGGGAGTAAAATCAAAGGTGCTTATGCTTCTGGATTTAATAAGCTTTATTTAGCTTATGAATTTATGAAAATTCATAAAAAGACACCCATCAGTGTTATCAATTCTCATTCGGCTTATTCATCAACTGACTATGCTTTATTTTTAAAAAGATATTTTTCTGTTCCAGTAGTAATTACATGTCATGGACATGATATACAAAGGATACCAAGTATTAATTATGGTTATAGGTTAAATAAAAAAATGAATAAGATTATATGTAATAACATTATTAATGCGGATTGCACAATATCAATAGGACCAGATGTTTATAATGAACTAATCGATATTATTCCAGCAGAAAAAATTATATCAATACCAAATGGGATACACTTCCCAAGTAAAAATGACTTAGAAAAAAACTATCTGAGAAACAATTTTGGTATAAATGAAGGTCCAATAATTATATCCGTTGGTAGAAATCACATTAAAAAATCATTTGATTTAGGATTAGAAACCTTTAAGGAAGTGCTAAAGGAAATTCCTAACGCAAATTATGTTCATATTGGTAAAGATTCAGAGTCATTAATTGCTTTATCTAATGAGCTAGAAATCGAGAGCAGTTTCTTTCCTATAGGTGAGTTATCTAGAGATAATGTTTTTCTTTCATATTTTGATTCTGATTTATTTTTTTCACCAGCAAAAGCAGAATCTTTTGGAATTGTCACTTACGAAGCTATGTATTTTAATTTACCGTGTGTAGTATCCGATGGTCCAGGCAATAAGGATGCTGTGGTAAATAATAAAAATGGATATATAGTTAAGCATGGCGATATCAAAGAAGGTGCTAGTGCTATTTTGAAGATTTTGAGTAACGATAATCTAAAAAGAGATTTTGGGAAATTCTCAGAAAAGTTAGTCACTGAAAATTTTTCTTGGAATATTGTGTCTGAAAAGTATGAGAGAGCATTTGAAAATTTGTCCAATAGCTTTTAAGAATCAAATAAATTCAAAATTAAGGTAACTTAAAAATGAATACTAAATTTGTTGATTTAACCGTACAAACGGATACTATTAAAAAAGAAGTCTTTTCAAAATGGAATGAAATTGTAGATAATCATAGATTTATTTCTGGTGAGGAGGTTAGAGCTTTTGAAAACAATTTTGCTAGCCGTTGCTCCGCAAAATATTCAGTGGGATTGAGTTCGGGAACAGATGCAAATATTCTTTCTGTTTTATGTAAAGATTTTAGTCCTGAATCAGAGGTTATTGTTCCTGTAAACACTTATATAGCTACTGCTGCTGGTGTTTCTCACTCAAATATGAAACCAATTTTCATTGATGTAGAAGAGGAATCATACAATTTAAATCCAAACAAAATTGAAGAATTAATAACTGATCGAACAAAAGCAATTATTCCAGTACATCTCTATGGAAATCCTGCAAAAATGAATGAGATAATTACCGTAGCGAGGAAGTATAATATTTTTGTTATTGAAGACTCATCCCAAGCTCATTTTGCAGAAATTTCTGGTAAAAAAGTTGGAGGTTTTGGTGACATATCAACATGGTCATTTTATCCAGGTAAAAATCTTGGCGCATGGGGAGAGGCGGGGGCAGTTGTCACAAATAATTTTGAAATTTATGAATTAATAAAAAAATATCGTAATCATGGTGGGTTAAAAAAATATCAACACGAATTAATTGGATTTAATTTTCGCATGTCAGAGTTGCAAGCTGTTGTATTGAATGAAAAAATGAAATATATTGATGAATGGACAAATGAGAGGATCGAAATTGCAAAAAAATATCAAGCTCGATTAAATCATGTTGAAGAAATTATATGTCCTTCAAAAAGCGTCAGAGATAAGCATGTTTTTCACTTATTCGTTGTACGAACAAAGAAAAGAGATTTGTTAAAAAAACACTTATCTGAGAATGGTATTGAAACAAGTATTCATTATCCAAATTGTCTCCACCAAAATAAGGCCTATCAGAACTTAGGTTATAAAAATGGTGATTTTCCAATTGCTGAGAAAATTTCAAATGAAATTTTATCCCTGCCCCTATACATTGGCATGAGTGATGACCAAATTGATTATGTATGTGATAAAATTAAAATATTTTTTAAAAAGCAATGATCATTTCTCTAGTAACAGTAGCAACAAACCCTCTAACAAGTAATTATCAAACATTTTATGCATGTGTTAATTCATGGGCTGAAATAGTTGACGAAATAATAGTGGTAGATGGAGGAACCAATGATAATAGTTTTAATTCAAGCTTCATCTCAACAAATGCCAAAAGAAAATTAAAAGTCATATATAATGAAAATACTAGTTGGAAATATCACAGTGGTTTTTCATCCAATCAGATCAACAGAATGTGGCTTGAAGGTATTAAATCAGCAAAAGGAAGTTGGACTTTTGTAATTGGTGCAGATTATATACTTAGACCAACAACAAAAGATAAGCTTATATCAGAATTAAAAGTTCACAATGATAAATCATGGGTTCGTTATCGCAGGGAAACTATTTTCCCTTTCACCGGTGATGTTCGAAATGATACTAGGACTAACCATATTTTAAATTTAGGTTGGGTAGATAAGAACATTGGACATAGAAATGTATATGGGCTAAAATTAGACAATCAAATTATTTATGATTATCCTATCTTACCCAAATTAGTTTTTAATGAAAAATTAAATGCTAATTCGCCTGTTTTGTCGACGTTCCTTGGTGATTTAATGTGCAATGGAGGAGACATTGTTATCAGCAGTATACAAATTGTTAACGTAGGGCACTTTTTTTATGATTTTAATCAAGAGCTGGAGCAAAGAGTAAAATTTCAGGAATATTTTATTTCAAGAGCAACAGGTGTGGCGAAATTAAATAAAATCAATGCTAAGATAACATTTGGAAAAATTTTTGGGGAATTAAAAAAGTCCGATTTATTAAAATGCGATTACCCAAAAGAAATGTTGGAAATCATCGATCATTTTTACAAAATTGGAATGGTTGGAGGTCTAAAGAGAAAAGATAGTTATCTTAAAAGTAGAAGATATGCCTGCAAGATGCATTTAATTAGAATTTCTCGTTTTCTGAAAACAAGAGGACTAAGACTCCAAGGGTTTAAAGGAACAAATTTTTTCACGGACAAAAGGGAGATTCATCAAGCTGAAAGTTCATCTCCTATAATTTTGGATGATCTTTGGAAACAACAAAATTTTTATATTGGGGGAGGATAAATGAGAATTGTTGTTGGAGGAAATGATTTCCTTGCTTTTGAAACTACTAAATGGTTGCTGAAAAATAAAGAAAATGTAATCGCGATATTTTCTGAAAACAGGGGAAACTCTTGGGAAATTAATTTTAGTAGCAAGGCATTAGAAATCACTAAAGAATTAAATATTCCCTTTATTCAAGGAAACTTAAATTATTATGAAGATTATTTAAATGAATTAAAACCAGATATTATTTTCCCGTTCAGATGTAAAAATATAATAAATAAGAATATTTTAGATATTCCAGAAAAAGGTTGTGTGCATATACATTACGGAGACTTGCCTAAATATGCTGGTGGTGCCCCAATTGCTAGCGCTATCCTAGCAAATGAAAAATACGTAGTACCTACCATGCAGTATATGGCCGAGAAAGTAGATAGTGGTGACATTATTTCGAAAATAAAGGTAGATATCAGTCCTGGAACTCGAAAAGTTATGCTAAGTGAAAGTAGAGAATTAGTTATAAATGGTCTTACTTCATATGAAGCTTATAATAAGTGTAATTTAATGTCATTACGACTTTTCAAAGATACTTACTATAATTTAAAAGAAGGTAGAATCAACCCTATAAAACAAAACATCAATGATATTGAATACAAATTTCTAGATGAAGTTGATTATGGATATGATCGATTAATTGATGAAAATGAAAGCAAAAAGCTAACTGAGTCAAAAATTAAAGCATTTACTTTTCCGCCGGCACAAGTTCCAATTATCAAGATAGGTAATAGATATAAAGATATTGTATTATATCCGAATCTTGAATCTATGGCTCAAGAAATTGCAGACTATCGTAATGAGTCGAAATCTGATATCATGAAGCTGTATAACGAAGCAAGGTCAAAATATCCTGGATATGTAAAATGGACCTACATTACGGAAAATGAATGGGTTAATAAAAAAATTGATACTTCATCATCTAAATCTTTGAAGCAGTTTTATTCAAAAACAGAGAATTATATATTTGAATTAATGGAGAATTGGTCAATAGTTCATAAGAATAAAATGGCACATAGTGTAGTCACTATATTGAAAAACCATGGTGTAAAAAAGTTACTTAGTTATGGTACAGGTATAGGTCAAGATGTTATATATTATTATCATGCAGGAATGCAGGTTCATGCAGCAGACATACCAGGAAAAACACTCGAATTTGCAAAATGGAGATTTAATCAATATTGTATGGATATTGGCATTATTGAAATCAGTGATGATTATCCACTAAAGGAAAATTATGATGCCATCACAGTTTTCGAGGTCTTTCAGCATGTCATTGATCCTGTAAAATTGGCTAAACACTTGTATGATCATTTACATAAAAATGGATTATTAATTTTTACATCAAAATTTGAAAACAGTTATAAACTAGCGCTAAAAAACAATGAAAAGTATTCAAGAACCTTTTTAAATGAGTTATGCGCTTATGGATTTAAAATAGTTAAAAAAAGAGGATTATGGGGTAAAGGTGACAATAAGCGATATCTATATGTCTTAATTAAATCTTGAATGAACGTTAAAGATCAAATAAAAAAAATAAAATTCCCAATTATTAAAGATTCAAGAGGAAATCTCTCCTTTTTTGAAAGCGGTTCTTCTATTCCTTTTAAGATTAAACGGGTATTTTGGATTTATGATGTGCCTGCTGGAGAAACTAGAGGAAGTCATGCAAATAAAAAAATTAATGAAGTTATCATTGCTTTGTCAGGTAGTTTTGATGTAATAATAAAAGACCACAATGATCAAAAAAAGTCTTATAATTTATCTCATCCCTCAGAGGGACTTTATCTCCCCCAACTGACATGGCGTGGTATTGAAAACTTTTCTACCAATTCAGTTTGCTTGATAGTTGCATCAACTCTTTACAATCAACAAGATTACATAACACAATTTTCAAAATTCAAAAAGTTAAGAAAAGAATATGAGCAGGCTAGATGATTGTAAATCTATCCAATTAGATAGATATACAAGCAACAGAAGAGGTAGTCTGACACCAGTCCAATCAGAAGAAAAGATTCCCTTTGATATAAAGAGAATATATTATTTGTATGACATCCCAAGTAATTCTAAAAGAGGAGGACATGCGCACCACGATCTTGAGCAGCTAATTATTGCGGTTTCAGGTAGTTTCGATCTTGTTCTTAATGATTCTTTTAATGAAAAGATAATAAATCTAAATAATCCATCTATTGGTATTTACTTACCTAAGTTGATATGGCGAGAACTTCAAAACTTTTCATCTGGTGCCACGTGTTTAGTGCTAGCATCAAAAAATTATGAAGAGGCTGATTATATCAGAGAATTTAATAGCTTTATTGAGATTGCTAGAATCAATTAAGACTAAAATATATTCTGACTTAAAAAGTTTTTATTTAAAAAATTATGTCTACCTTTTTGAGCCCCATGAAAAACTTTTTAAACTTAATATTAAAAAACACTAATGACCTAAGGTCGCTTTTAAATAAATCTTCTTGGACATATTTATCACTGCCATTTACAATAGTCTTTGGTTTAATAAATACGGGAATACTAACAAGAGCACTTGGGGTAGAAAACTTTGGACTATTAAGTGTAATTATAGCTATTACAGGTTTTATCAGTGGTGTTTTCAATACTCTAAGTTCTGAAGCCATAACGACCTTTGTAACCCCGGAAATAAAAAGGAATAAAAAATACGCAAGTGAATTGATAAAAAAATTTTTCTCCCTTCAAGTTATAAGTGGTCTCCTCACTAGTTTCACGATTTTTATATTTTCTGGTTTTCTTTTAGAGTTACTAGGGTTAGAGGAGGAGAACAAGAAAATCCTATTTATTCACAGCTTGTCACCTATTTTTGGTTTGGCTTTGTGGAACATAATAAGCATACTAAGAATATTTGATAAATATTCTTATTCTTTCTTCCAATCCATATCATTTAGTATTGTTAAGGCATGTGTTTTTGTATTTATTTATCTTAAAAATGGTGATATTATTAATTTTATATATTCTCTTCTGTTTTTAGAAATTACCCAAGTGCTCGTTCTAACCTTTATAACGAAGAAAGTATTATTTCAGCAAGGGATTGATTTAGGGAAAATTTTAAGCTGGCCCGTAGGTTTTGATACGGAAATTAAATCATTTCTATTTTACAACCTTGGGAGATCAATGTTCAGATCTATTGGCTTGCATGCAGATGTTATTATATTAAGCGTGCTGTCTGCTTCAACATACACTGTAGGACTATACAAAGGTGCAAGAAAGATCCAGGAGGTCCTGATGATGAGTATGAAAGGTTTTGAGTCAGTGTTATATCCTGAGTATACAAAAATTTACCACCAAAAAGGTGTAAGAAAACTTAAAGAACTAGTTTTTGTGATATCAGCACTTTTTATAGTTTCTGGTATTTTGATATGTTGTTTGGCTTATCTTTTTTCTGATTGGATCATTCAATTAATTTTGGGTAGTAGTTATGAGCAATCAATATCTATTTTTAGGTTACTACTAGTTCATTCATTAATTGTTTTTTCAATGATGGCACTTATTTCTATTCCTAGAATATTTGGTGAATCAAAGACAAATTTTCTTGCCAGTTTAGTTAATGTAGTTATGCTGATAATTATTAGTCTATTCATGGTCCCTTTATATTCAATAAATGGCCTTTTACTAGCAATTATAACAGGTTCTATTGTATCTAATATTTATATTATTTATAAAACTTTAAATCTTTTTATTAAAAAGGATAGAACATAACTTAATCTTAATTAATGGTTAAAGGTTTAATATATAATCAAATTCATTTTCTCCTTCTATTTAGTTCATTCATTCTTGGAAATGAAATCAATAAAGAGTTCGGTCATTTTATAATCGCTGCCAATTATTTATTGATTATTCTACAATTCGTAATCAATTCTAAAGATAGAAGTAGAATTTTATTTTCCCCTTCATTTTTAACAGTAAGCTATATAAGTGTTTTTTTAATACTTGGTTCATTTATTTTTAAAAGTGGAATTGTTTTTAGTAAAACATACATTCATCATTATGAAAGTTGGAATCATTGTCATCTCATAAATTTATTTTTTATGTTATGTAATCTAGCAGCAATGCACTCACTTAGACTACCTTCATTGACTATTAGAAAAAAACCTAAAGATTCTATTTCTGATTTAAAGATTTACTTAATTATTTCAATTATTATTATTTTAACGTTTTCCTTTTTAAGAAACTATCTTTCAATGATCATTGGCGGCTATGTTGGTCAGGTTCAAACTTTTTTCTTCCTATTAATTTCATATATTCTATTAAAAAAGGACAATAAATACAGATATTTCTTTTATTTTATAATTGTACTTTATTTTTCAATTATTTCTCCTTTTGGTAAAAGAGCTGCAGCCCAGTTTTTTGTCTCACTATCTTTTTTAGAAAGTATAAGATATTTTCATATTAACCTAAATTTGAAAAAAATTATATCAATTTCTTTAGTTACTGTAGTATTTTTCTCAATCATTATATATATGTCGATCAGAAGAGGGTATGGTGATTTTGAAATAAATAACATATTTCAACCTTTTAAATATATACCCGAATATATATCTAATGATAATTTTGCTAAACTTTTTGCAGAGAACCTAGAACTGAACTATACATATTTTCATTCAAACCAATCTGTAAACTATGCTATCGAAGATTTGAATAATATTTCTCTTGGGTCAACAATTATCAAACCTATTTTTATTTTTATACCTAGAAGTACTTTTGAAAAAAAGCCAGACAGTATGATAAAGATTTACACTTCCAAATTTGATAAGCACTTTTATAATCGAGGCGGGAGCTATCCAATTTGTCTTTATTCGGAATTCTTTTGGAATTTTCATTACCTTGGTATTTTTTTCATTTTCATCTTGTTTTATTTAATTAACCAATTGTACCTAAGATTAGTATATCATGTGCGAAATGATTCTTCCTTGAAATTTATATGGTTATTATTTTTCTATCATTATTTTTTGGTTTATGTTCGAGGGTCTGGATTAGATTTATTTTTCATTTATATCTTAATTGGATGGTTTATAAATGAATGTCTTAACTTCACTTTAAAACTTTTAAAAATCCCAAATATTAAACAGCCTATGACCTCAAGAATTAGTTAATTAATGAAAAGAAAAGTTTACTTTCCAAATATTAGAACGGGAATTGGTGGGCCTACCTCTTTTCAAAAAAGAATAATTAAGGTATTCAAAAATAATGATATCAAGATTATGTCAAGAGGTGAGAAAATTGAAAACGGATCCGTGCTTGTAATTTCATCCACAAAACACATTTTTTGGCTATTAAAATGTAAGCTGAAAGGATTAAAAATAGTACAAAGGCTTGATGGAATACTTTGGAGACACAAAATAGAGGAGCAAACATTGCTATTAAAAATTAGACATTATCTAATTAACTGGTTGATGTTTTTCATAAGAAATTATTTGGCTGACAGTGTAATTTATCAAAGTAATTTTATTAAAAATTGGTGGTACAATGAATATGGAAAATCTCCCTGCTCGGAAACTGTAATATTTAACGGTGTTGATCTAAATAAATTCTCTATAAAAGAAGGATTGAGGGCAAAGAAGACAATGCTATGCGTTGAAGGAACATTGCAGTCTGACATCGTAACACTTGACCTTTTACTCCGGGTTCATGATAACCTCTACAAAAAAAAATTCATCAAAGAAACTATTATTTGTGGGAGAATTGAAAATCATATAAAGAAAAAACTTTCTCTAAATAAAGGTATCAACTATGTAGGTTTAGTTGAGCAAGATGAAATGCATAACATTTATAAAAAATCTGACTTTTATTTATCACTTGAAATAAACCCTCCATGTCCTAACTCAGTGATTGAAGCATTAGCTTCAGGATTACCAGTAATAGGTTACGATACTGGCAGTTTGGGTGAAATTATTGATCCAGGTGGAGGGATGTTATTGAGCTATAACGGTAATCCATTTAATCTCGAAAATCCTGACATATCAATGCTTGATAAGGAATTAAATAAGTTTATCAAAAATTTTAATAAGTATGCTTACAATTCACGTAAGCTTGCTGAAGAAAAATTTAATATTTGTGATACTGCCGAAAGATATGCTGAGGTACTATTTACTTAAAGGTTGCTTTACTAGAATACCCACATGAAGGATTAAAGAAGATGGAGGTAAAAATAGTATGAGGATAGATTTAATTGTTGGAGCAAGGCCAAATTTTATTAAAATCGCGCCGATTATTTCTGCTATTGAAAACTCAAATAAGATTAATAATTATATAAAGTACCGTCTTATTCATACAGGACAACATTATGATAATAAAATGAGTGGTGAAATATTCAAAGAATTAGGCATTCCCTCTCCATCCGTTAATTTTTCTATTGGGAGCGGTACCCAAGCTCAACAAACTGCAAAAATCATGATGGAGTATGAAAATTTATTAATGAAGGAATCTACTGATTTTTGTTTAGTCGTAGGTGATGTCACTTCAACAATGTCTTGCTCTATTGTAGCAAAAAAGATGAATATAAAATTAATTCATGTTGAAGCTGGAATCAGATCAAATGATCTTACTATGCCTGAAGAAATAAATAGAATAGTTACAGATAGTATTACGGATTATTACTTCACAACCTCAAAGACAGCCAACCAAAATCTTTTAAATAATGGGGTAGGGAAAGAAAAAATCTTTTTTGTTGGAAATACAATGATAGATACGCTGGTGAAGTTTAGGGATTCTTTTAAAAAGCCTAAACACTGGGAAGAAATTGGATTAAATGAAAAAAACTATATTGTTCTTACATTGCATAGACCATCAAATGTTGATGAAGTATCAAATCTAAAATTATGTATTAACGAGATTATCAAAAATTCAAGAGGAATACCCATTGTATTTCCAGTCCATCCTAGGACAAAAACTAAAATTAAAACATTGATGAGTGATCGTATTAATCAATTTGTTGATGAAAACCTTTACATGATTGATCCACTTCCCTATTTACAATTCAACTTTCTCATTAAACACGCTAAAGCTGTAATTACGGACTCTGGAGGTATTACTGAAGAAGCAACAGTATTAGATATACCATGTATGACACTTAGAAATAGTACTGAACGACCTGAAACTGTAAATTTAGGTACTAATGAATTGATTGGGGCCGATCCTAAAGCTATAGAGCCAGCACTTAAAAAGTTATTATCAGGAAAATGGAAAAAAGGTAAGATTCCCGATCTCTGGGATGGGAAAACCTCTGAAAGAATCATATCGCATTTACTATCATTTGATTGATTTTATCAATCTTTAGATTTTGACTTTTCTTGTTATATCTAGCGTGAAAAAAAAAGATCAAAACAAAAAGAATAGAATTGAAATAAAATTATATAAATATGAAATATCGAATAGCATTTGTCCATAGGGGTTTAACCAAATATAGATTTCCGCTTTTTAAAAAATTACTTTCAAATTCAAAAATCAACTTCCGTGTTTTTCATCAATATTTTAATTCATCTCCATCAAACGTAGGATTTTCTCAGCCTAATAATGAAGAAATTAGTAAATACCCAATAACAAGAATAACCTGTTCAAGGTTGCATACTCTTTTCTATAATAAGCTTGGCCTAGCATTACCATCATTTAAGCTAATTTCAGCTGTAATCAAATACAATCCTGAAATTATTGTTCTGGAATCGCTAAGTAACATAGGCAATGTCTTAACTTTGACCCCTTATATATTATTGAAAAAGAAACCATTTATTTGGTGGGGACTAGGCGCAATTCCGCGTAGAAAAAATACTCTTAGATCATCAATTGGAGATCTATTACAATCGTGGTATGTTAAAAGGAGCGTGTGTGTTCTATCTTATGCTACATTTGGTAAAGAATATTTTGTTTCTATTGGCTCCGATCCAAATAAAGTAAAAGTTCTGTATAATACCATTGATGAAAAACAGGTTGAGGATAATATCAATAATTGTAGACCTCTGGTGCGAGAAATTAAAAGAGAACTAAAGATATCTGATCAGCCTGTTGCAATATTTTCTGGTACAATCAATAAGGGTAAAAAACTAGATTTATTATTAAGATCATTTTCAAGAGTAATAGATGAAATAAAGGATATGGATCCAAGATTGATAGTTATAGGCGATGGAACTGAATTCGATAATTGCGAAAATATTTCAAAAAAATTAAACATAACTTCATCAGTTCACTTTGTAGGTAGGCAAGAGGACAAAGCTAGTGCTTACTTTTTGATAGGTCAAATAGCTATTATGCCTGGATTGGGTGGTCTTGGTATAAATCATGCATTTGCACATAAATTACCTATGATTTGTGGTAATGCAGATGGATGTGAGTATGACCTTGTTGTAAATGATAAAACAGGGTTTCTTATTGAAGAAATGAATGAATTAAACCTTTCAAAAAAAATTATTAAACTTTTATCAAATAAAAAATTATCTAACGAGTTGGGTAAAAACGCATACAAACTAATTACAAGCAAAATTTCTATGAATAAAATGGCCAATCGAATTGAAAATGCAATTGAAAACGCTTATAATATTTAAAATAAACAGATGTTCTTTCTAAAATAAATGCAATGAACCTTAAGTATACTTTCCACAGTAGAATAAAATCTATATGGAGATAAACTGAAAATGAAAGTTCTTTTTATTGCTCCAATTCCTCCTCCCATTACAGGAAACTCTTTGGCAGCTAAAGTACTTTTTGATGATTTAGTTAAATACCACGATATCCATTTAATTAATTTGAGCAAAAACAGCTTTAAGCAGGGAATAAATTCTTCAAACAGAATAATTAGCATCTTCAGAGTTCTCAAAAGAGTCTTTTTATATAGTAAAAATGTTGATTCTATATATTTAACAATTTCACAATCAATACCTGGCAATATTAGAGATATCCTAATCTATATAATTTGTTACAATAAATTAAATAAACTAGTTATTCATTTACATGGAGGAGGGATAAAAAAAGTAATTTTTGATAAAAATAAAATTTTAAAATTCTTAAATAAATATTTTTTCAAGCGTATAAAAGCTGTTATCGTTCTTGGTCAGTCTCATATAGATGTCTTTTCTGGAATGATAAAAAATGAAAAAATTCAGATTGTACCAAACTTTGCTGAAAGTATACTTTTTACAGATAAAAAAAGTATCAGAATTAAATTTAATAGTGATCAACACCTAAGGCTTCTTTATATGAGCAATCTCATTCCTGGTAAAGGATATGAGGAGCTTCTCAATGCATTTCTTAGTTTAGACGAAAAGACAAAAAAAATGGTTTCTATAGATTTTGCAGGAGATTTTGAATCTTTAAAAGATAAAAAATCATTCATTAAAAAGATAGAAAACTTAAAGCAGGTAAAATATCATGGTGTTGTTAGAAATAAGCACAAAAAGAAGCTTTTTGCAAATTCTCATATTTTATGTTTACCTACTTATTACAGGTATCTTGAAGGACAGCCAATATCTATTCTAGAAGCTTACGCATCAGGTTGTGTTGTGATATCTACAGATCACGGTGGAATTAGAGATGTATTCAAGGATAAAATTAACGGTTTTGAGGTTGAGAAAAAATCTTCGAGCTCAATTCAAGGAATAATTACTAAACATATTAAAAATATAGAAGAATTAACTCCAATTGCTTTATCAAATTTTGAAATTGCTCAAAGAAGATACAATATTGATCAATATCTAATAAATATGAAAAAAATTATTGAAAAATCAATCTAAAATAAAATAATATTTATTTTCAAAAAGCCCGTGAAAAAAGTTTCCATAATTACTGCTACTTTTAACTCTGAAAAAACAGTTAAAAAGACAATTGATTCAATACTATCTCAAGATTATAAAAATATTGAATATATCATTATGGATGGTGAATCATCTGATTCAACAGTATCAATTATTGAAAGTTATAAAGAAAATATTACTAAATTTATTAGCGAAAGGGATAATGGAATTTATGATGCTTTGAACAAAGGAGTTCGTTTAGCATCAGGAGATATTATTGGTTTCCTCCATTCAGACGATTTCTATGCTGATAAAAGTATTATTTCAAATGTGGTTCAAAATTTCAAAGATCAAATAGCTCCTGATATTGTTATAGGTAATGTTACTTTTGTAAATGAAAAAAATGAAATAGACAGGAATTATTCAGGAGAAAATTTTAATTTTAATATTGGTATTATGCCTCCGCATCCGTCAGTTTTTATAAAAAAAAGATGCTACGAAAAATTTGGATACTTTAATACTGATTATAAAATAGCAGCAGATTATGATTTATTATTTCGATTTTTAAAAATAAAGAAAGCTAAGTATTTATATTCAAAGAACATTACTGTAAATATGCTTTCTGGCGGCTTATCAAATAAAAACATTATGAGTATTTTACTCCTTAATAAAGAAATTTATAAAATTCATCAATCACATAATGCAGCAATAAGTTTATTAGATATGGCAAAAAAGATACCAAAAAGAATAAGAGAAATACTTTAAGATCTGATTAAATACTTGAATGGTAAAAATTAGAAATTTAGAACTTTTAAAGTAATGTCAGAAAACACTCAAGAAGATATATTGATTGCAGGAGCATCTGGTGTAATTGGAACTAGCTTATTTAAGACACTTTACCAGAACCATTCCGTAACTGGATTATATAATAGTAATACTTCGATCATAGATGGTTATCATCAGTTGGATCTAAATTCCAAAGAGAAAATTGAAACCTTTGTAAGTAATCACCAAAAGTTTAAAATTTTAATTTTTCTAGTTGGTCTTGCCCACAAGAAAGCAACTTGGAACAGTAAAAAGATCTACAGAAAAATAAATAAAGATACATTAATAAATTTATTATCTATACTTGAAAAGTATAATAAGCTTCCTTCAAAAATAATTTATGCTAGTACAATTTCTGTTTATGGAGAAAGAATTAATGAAAATATTTACTTTGAAGGTTCAAATAAATCGCCATATAGTCCATACGCAACTACAAAACTGGAGGCTGAACAATTTCTTTTGAATAATTACAAAAATAAATCTTGGATTCTTAGATTATCTCCAGTTTATAGTAACAAATTTTTATTAAATATTCATAGAAGAACTAGGTTTGGAAAACTTTTTTATAGAATTGGGAATGGCCTTTCGAGGCTATCATTGTGTAATATTGAAAATATTGGTCTTGTTATAGAAAAAATTATAAATGATAAAGTACCATCTGGAGTATATAACATTTCTGATTCAGTTGAATATAATTATAATGATTTGCATGAATACTTGGGTTCTGAAATGATAATAAAAATACCAAACAGCCTTATAAAAATTTTATACAAGTTAGGAATGCTGGCTAAAAATACCTTTCTAATTGAAAATACTATTAAACTGGTTTCGGATAATGTTTTTTGTTCAAAAAAAATCCAAAAATATGTGGCCCTAGAAAAAAGAATGAATGTTAAATGAGAAAATTAATTAGTTCCTTAATGTTAATAATATTATCTCCATTAATATTGATTATAGTAGTACTAATTTTTGTGACTGATGGGATGCCTATAATTTTTAGACAAGAGCGTATTGGAAAAAATAATAGAAAGTTCATGATTTATAAGTTTCGAACTATGAAAAATGAAACGCCAGATATTCCCACTCACCTATTCACAGACTATAGCAATCACTTTATTCCTGCAGGCAATTTTTTAAGGAAATACAGTCTTGATGAAATACCTCAATTAATAAATATTTTAAAAGGAGATATGCTTTTTATCGGCCCTAGACCAGCATTATATAATCAGAATGATTTGATAAATCATAGAACAAAAGATAGTATACATAAACTAAAACCTGGAATTACAGGTTGGGCCCAAGTTAATGGACGAGATGAATTAACAATTTCACAAAAAGTTAGTCTTGATAAATTTTATTTAGAAAATCAATCAATCAATCTAGATATAAAAATACTAATAATGACTCTCTATAAGGTTATTAAAAAAGATGGTGTAGTTAAGTAGGTTATAGAGGCAATACATTCTTAAATAAAATCACCTAACTTTTAAAACATATTTCCGAATAATCTAAAACGGTAAGCAGAAAAACTATATAAAACATAAATAATTACTTAAATTTTAAGATAATGTTCCAAAACTTTATGTATGAAGAAATATGAATAATAATAGTAGGGGTAGAAATTCAAAATTTATATTAGTGGATTTACTCGCAGCAGGTTTATCCATTTATTTTTCCTTTTTATTACGATTTGAATTTTCTATACCAAATCAATATCTCAATATCCTGATAGGTTGGATGCCTATTTTTTTGTTTGTCCAGATTACAGTTTACTATCTGTCGGGACTTTATGCGAGAATATGGCGCTATACTAGTCTATTTGATCTTTATGCTATATTAAAGTCTGTTTCAATCTCTTGTGGTATATCTTCGTTCTTTGTTTTCGTATATATGGGTTCAAGTGGGTACCCAAGGTCAGCATTAATTCTTTATTATATTTTTAACACAATCCTTACTATTGGAATTAGATTAAGTGTTAGAGTTTATTTTACTCATTACAGTGAATATTCAATCTTAAAAAATAAAGATTCAAAAAAGTCGTTACTACTAATTGGTGCGGGACGCACAGGTGAAAAAATAGCTAGAGAAATTAGGACTGACCTAAGAAATGAATATACTATAGCAGGTTTTGTTGATGATGATTTAAATAAGCATGGAGCTTTATTACATGGGAAAAAAATCTTTTGTAGTGTTGGAAATTTGCCAGAATTAAACATTAAATATGACGAATTATTAATTACTGCCCCTTCTGCAACTGGTGACCAGATAAGACGTATTGTAAAAATATGTAAACAAACAGGTAAAAGATATAAAACTGTTCCAACAATGAATGAAATTATTGATGGTGAAATTTCAATGGCAGCAGTTCGAGATGTCTCATATTCAGATTTACTTGGCAGAGAGGAAGTAATACTTGATATGAACTCTATTGAAAATACTCTTAAGGGCAAACGTGTTTTGATTACCGGTGCTGGTGGATCAATTGGTTCTGAACTTGTAAAACAGTGTCTTTCATTTCAACCAGCAGAGATTATTTGTTTAGACACAAATGAAGAGAGTATTCATAAACTAGATCGTTTTTTTAACAAGGTACAATCAAAAACAATATCAAAAACTGTACTTGCCTCTGTGAATATTAGGTCAGAATGTAATAAGGTATTTTCTGAAAATCGTCCCCATGTTGTTTTTCACGCAGCTGCATACAAGCATGTCCCAATTCAAGAAATTCATCCATGGACTGCAGTTAATACCAATTTAGGGGGTACGCTAAACATAGTAGAGCTTTCAGATAAATACTTAGTAGATAAATTTGTATTGGTATCAACTGATAAAGCGGTTAATCCTGTTAATGTTATGGGTGCAACGAAAAGGGCTTCTGAAAAATTAATACAATCATATAATGAAATATCGAAAACTACCTTTATGGCAGTTCGGTTTGGTAACGTTTTAGGAAGCTCTGGTAGTGCTATTCCAACATTTCAGGAGCAGATTAACAATGGAGGTCCCCTAACTATTACCCATCCTGAAATGACAAGATATTTTATGTCAATCCAAGAAGCATCTCAATTGATTTTACAGTGCGGAGCACTTGGTCGTGATGGTGAAATATTTTTATTAGAAATGGGTCAACCTATTCGAATAGTTGAAATGGCAAAAGATTTAATTCGGCTATCAGGATTTGAGCCTGGTACAGATATCCCAATAGTTTTTACTGGTTTACGTCCTGGAGAGAAACTCTATGAAGAACTTCAATTATTAAATGAGCAAAAGGTTCGTACCTCACATAAAAAGATAATGATCCTAAAAGATCAAAAATCTCATATCCCATGGGCTATTTTCAAAACAAGCATAAATGAGATTTTTAAAGCAGCAAAAGAATTAGACAGTGAAAAAATTCAACTGCTCCTAGACAATATTATACCAACCTATAGGCCGAGAATATTTAATCCAAATCTAAAAGAGAGAGGTGATAATATTCCCAGTAGATCAATTAAAGCAGAAGCTTAGCTTTTTCTGTGATTCATTTCTTTAATTTAGATTAAAAATGGTCCTATCTATTTTATGTTAAAAAATCACTAAACTTCTGTAGGTCTTAAAAGAATGTTCAATTATCATTGAATGAAAATTTTTTTATTTTTTTTGATTATCTCACTTCGATTTAATTTAGCTTTTCCTCAATCTATACCAATGAATCATTTCGAATATAAATCATTGGAAATGCTTTTTGATGCTGGGGAAAAATGGAATTCTTTAACAATTTTCAGTCCATTTAATGTTGATTCAAATTCTCTCTCTCATATTGATGGTCTATTTGGCTTTGACTTTGAGGACAACTCTTTCTCATTACACACATTTGGTTATCTAAAATACAGAAGTAATTACTATTGTTATTTTAGCCCTACATTGATAAACAAAAATAGTGGTTTTAACACTTTTGATATAAGACAATCTGGGCTTGGTTTTGAAAATAGCTGGGTTAAAATACAAATTCGGAAAGGAAATGAAAGTTGGGGAGCGGGTAACAATATTCAGCTGGCCTTAAGCAGGAGTAGCAAAGTTTATGATTATTTTCTCTTAGCTTCAGATTACGGAAAAATCCGTGTAAGTTTTATTAATGGTTTTTTAGAAAATATTAAACCAAACACAAATCGTTATATTACAGCTAGAGGTTTAGAGTACACTAATAAAAAGTCATTAATTATCGGTTTGTCTGAAATTGTTGTATACTCCGGTGAAAATAGATCATTTGATTTAGCGTATCTAAACCCAATTTCATCTCATTTAGAAATTGAGTTAAACAATCGTTTGAACGTTCTTGGATCGGAAAATTCAAATGCTGTATGGCAATTTCATATAGATTACCTTTTTAAAGAAAAAGTAAGAATATCTTTCAATTATCTAATTGATGAATTTATTCTAGATCCCAAAATTGAGATTGGTAAAGAAAATGGTAAAGCTTATTCATGCAGAATAGCTTATACCCCAAATATTATTAAAAATAAATATTTTACTATTTATAGTTCATTTGTTTTGGTGGGAACACCTACCTTTCGTCATGGTGGTACTGGGTCTAATAATTTTGTTCAACATGGCAAGCCACTAGGATGGAAGGAAGGAAGTGATGGTCAAGAATTTCGCATTGGAATCAATTATTTCAATACAAAAAACTTGATAGTTAATGTTGTTACAGGGTTTTTAAAATATGGGGAAGAAAATATTTCTAAAAGATCATACGAGCCATATAAAGATTATTTAAAAGGAAACTTCCCAAGTGGGTTAATTGAAAGAAGTAATTATAGAAAAATTGAATTTACATATTTACATAGGGAAAATTATTCAATATCCAGCTCTTTTTATTTGTCTTCTAAACTAAACAAAATTATTTTAAAGTTAAATTTTCCATTCTTTAATCTATCCAGAACATAACTATATATATTTAGATATTTTCAACGTTCTTGAAAGTATACTCCATCCATCAGATATTTTTAGCTTTTTTCCTTCCTTAACTGTTCTTCTATTATAATTAAGTAGTACTTGTGGAATTTTTCTTCCTTTATTTACTATTGTAAGAATGGATGCTAGTTCTACATCTATATCAAATCCATTTGAAATAATATTATAACTTTTAATATCTTTTAAAAAAAAAGCTTTTGCGCAACATAGTATATCTTTATGACTAGCTTGGAAAAGAATATTAAAAAAGCTTGTGAACATAAAATTTCCCCAATCAAAATTTGATTTTAACGGACTAAGAGATTTAAATCTATTGCCCATAACATATCTTATGTTACTTTCTTTATTAAGTATCATTAATTTAAAGATCTCTGATGGGTTTAGCTCCATATCACCATCATATATTACTACTCTTTCATTATTTGCTCTCCTTAGGCCTTTCTTGATTGCATAACCTTTTCCTCTATTTTCACAAAGGCTTATCAAATTAATCATTTTACAGTTTATCAGGATATCAGTACTTCCATCATTACTGCCATCATCAATGATTATAATTTCATGCCCTTTCCTATTAAAAACTTTAAGATCATCTAAAAGAAAAGGGATGTGATTAACTTCATTATGGATTGGAATTATAATTGAATATTGTTTCATTACAAAAAAAAAGGCGACTTGTTATTACAAGTCGCCTTTTTGATATGTTTTTATATTAAACTTTTAGTTAAAAGCCATAATCTAATCTTACACCAACTGCAGCCCAACCCGATGGGTTTCCTACTCCAGCCATATCTGTACTGTAAAAAACTTCACTTCCTATTAGGAAGTTGAAAGGCAAATTGAGACCTTTTTTCATTAACCTTTCTAAAGTAACACCAGCAAATCCTCTAATGCCAGTTCCTTCTCCGACAGAACCTAGATGACCTTCAGCAAAAATAAAATTTGCAAGTGTTAAGTTTCCACCTATTCCTGCAAAGGATGGATTGAAATCAAAGGTTGTACCATCTTCATTCTCTGAACTTCCACTGTATCCTCCTAATCCAAGAGATACAGTATAATCAAATGGTCCAATCTTAAATCCAAATGGAGTGGTGATTACTAATGTTCCTCCAGTTGGAAGACCACCAGAAAAACTTTCACCCTTAACTAAACCTATGCTGGCAGCAGCGCCAACATTCCAACCAAGTGCTTCTCTTGCAATGACTTCTTCAGTTTCTACAGTTGCTTCTGCAATAGTTGATTCAGCTACAGCTTCTTCAACTTCTGGATCGTCAACTTCCAGCCCAAGTTCAGCAGCCATTTTTCTTTTTGCTTCCTCAGCAGCAGCAGCAGCGGCAGCGTCTAGTTCTGCCTCCTCAGCAGCTTTAGCTTCGGCAATTTTTCTTGCTTCCTCTTCCTCTTTTTTACGTTTTGCCTCCTCTCTTGCTTCTTTAGCAGCTTTAGCAGCGGCAGCTTCAATTGCGGCAGATGTGGCAGCAGCAGCCTCAGCTGCAGCTTTGTCTGCGGCTTCCTTTGCTTGGCGAGCTTTTTCAATAGCATCTACATTCTCTTGTGCTATAACAGTTGTTAGCATCATCATTAGTGAGA
>MDTC01216873.1_pt1 | contig 32874 bp, 20 predicted proteins | sample 811181 | NCBI WGS metagenome assembly MDTC01 (sample SAMN05326644, study PRJNA326480) | marine metagenome | isolation source: seawater | place: Pacific Ocean: North | collected 2011
CACGGCTTTGACCATTAAGAATGCATTTGGCGAGCGCCCACAAGTCTTTTTAGATGCCCTCAAGGGCATTGGAATTACAGCCCCCTGTGGTGTTCGTTTGGCAGGAGAGTCCAAACCACTGGTCTATGAAAATGTTGGCGACGGACGCTGGTCAGGCCTCTCACTTACGCAAATGTCCATCGGGTATGAAGTCACCCAAACACCACTTCAAACCCTCACGCTCTACAATGCGGTTGCCAACGGCGGAACTTCCCTCCGCCCTCAACTGGTTGAACGACTGGAGAACAATGGGGAGGTAGTCAAGACGTTTGAGCCTGAAGTATTGCATCAGAGCATCTGTCCCCCGGACGTGCTCACCGCTTGCCAAGATATGCTTACTAGCGTTGCCGATCCTGAAGGAAAGGGAACCGCCCAATACGTTTTTGCCAAAAGCCCGTACCGGGTTGCAGGAAAAACCGGAACGGCGCGCATCGCTGGTCCCAACGGTTACGATGGTCGCTACCGAGCTTCATTTGCTGGTTATTTCCCTGCCGACAATCCACGCTATTCATGCATTGTGGTTATCGCAGACACACGAAGTGGCGTGTATTACGGATCGAGCATTGCCGGACCCGTGTTCCGAGAGTTAGCCAACAAAGTGTACGCAACAGACCCATCTTTCCACACCACAAGCACTGGTGCATTGGCTGAAAACCGCAAACTACCAGGATCGAAAGATGGCGCTCAGGCCGACCTCATCCATTTGTACGAATCACTCGATCTCCCATTCCTAGGTGGGACCACAGGCGATTGGGTAACGGTAACTACAGGAGATAGCGCCGCTGTTCTTAGCCCCCGATCCATCGAAGCCAATCGCGTACCGGATGTTCGCGGGATGGGATTGCGAGACGCCCTCTATTTGCTCGAAAATGCTGGGCTGCATGTCAAAACACTGGGAATGGGCACCGTTCGGCGCCAAAGCATCACACCGGGCTCTGAACTCATTTCCAATCAAGCCATCACCATCGAATTGTCCTGAAGCGCATGAAACTGTTGAAAGAAATCCTTTACGGAACGCGAATTAAAGAGATTCAGGGCAACACCAATGTTGCGATCGAAGACGTGGCCTTTGATAGCCGAAAAGCTCGGGCTTTCAGCTTATTTGTGGCCATTCCCGGCACACAGGTCGATGGGTTTCTCTACATCAGCAAAGCCATTGAAAACGGCGCTGTCGCTGTGGTGTGTGAGCGAATGCCAGAGCATCTGATTGAAGGTGTTAGCTACGTATTGGTGCATGACGCAGCAATGGCCCTTGGGCAAATTGCCTCGCAGTTTTATGACGAGCCAAGCTCGAAGATGAAGGTCATCGCAGTCACGGGGACCAACGGGAAAACAACCACTGTCAGCCTCTTGCATCGCTTGTTTCGGTCCATGGATCGGAAAGCAGGCATGCTCTCAACAGTTGAAAATCGCATCGTCGACGAAGTGGTGCCCTCGACACATACGACGCCCGATGCCCTTCAAATGCAGCAAATGTTTCACCGGATGGCTGAAGCCGGATGCCGATATGTATTCATCGAAGCCAGCTCTCACAGCATTCACCAGAATCGATTGGCCGGAACAAAATTGACAGGAGCCGTATTCACCAACATCACCCACGAGCATCTCGACTATCACGGGGATTTCAATGGCTACATCCAAGCCAAAAAAGGCCTTTTCGATGCGCTCGACGCAGACGCATTTGCCTTGTACAACCAAGATGATGCGCACGGTGCGGACATGGTACACAACTGCAAGGCCAAAATCCACGATTACGCGCTCACATCCATGGCGGATTTCCGAGGCAAAATCGTCGAGAATCAATTGAGCGGATTGCACCTGAACATCAATGGGCACGATCTCTACAGCAAATTGATTGGTGGGTTCAATGCGTACAACTTGCTTGCTGTTTATGCCGTAGCCCTCGAACTGGAAATGGAAGAATTGGAAACCCTCACCCACCTTTCCCTTTTGAATCCTCCACCGGGCCGATTCGAACAGATTCAAGCCAGCAATGACATCACGGCCGTCGTTGATTACGCGCACACGCCAGACGCTTTGGACAATGTTCTGAAAACGATTGATTCATTTCGGGATGGGAAAACACAGGTCATCACCGTTGTCGGTTGCGGAGGGAACCGCGACAAAACAAAACGTCCCGTGATGGCAAAAGTCGCAGCAAACTGGAGCGACCGTGTATTTCTGACTTCAGACAATCCACGGAATGAAGATCCTGATGCCATCATTTCTGACATGCGGCAGGGACTGGACCCCATCGATGCGAAGAAATGCATCGCGATTTCGGACCGGCGCGAAGCCATACGCATGGCCGCTCAAATTGCCCAAAGCGGAGACATTGTCTTGGTTGCAGGGAAGGGGCACGAGACATATCAGGAAATCAAAGGGGTGCGCCACGACTTTGACGACCGAGATGAGTTATTCAACGCATTCAAAACAGCCTGATGCTATATCACCTCTTCACCTCCATTGATCAAGCCTGGGATTTTCCAGGGGCCCGGCTGTTTCAATACATCTCTTTCCGAGCTGCGATGAGCCTCATTGCCTCGCTCGTAATCGGGATTCTCTTTGGGAAACGCATCATCCAATGGTTGCAACTGAAGCAGGTAGGTGAAATTGTGCGGGATTTGGGTTTGGAAGGCCAAATGAACAAGCAAGGAACACCCACGATGGGCGGACTCATCATCTTGGCGTCCATTGTCATTCCTACTTTATTGTTTGCCGACTTGACCAACATCTACACTCAAATGATGTTGCTCGTAACGGTTTGGCTTGGCGCAATCGGATTCATTGACGACTATATCAAAGTCTTCAAAAACAACAAAGACGGCTTGGCCGGACGATTTAAGGTCATTGGGCAAGTTGGGGTGGGCATTATCGTCGGTTCCATCATGTGGTGGCATCCTGATGTGACGGTCAAAGATCCCGCTGACCGCGTTTTCACTGGACAGGTGGTCACCATGACCTCCATAGAAGGTGTTGAATTTGAGGTGCTCGAACCAAATGCAGGCCTCCCGATTTGGGAAGCCAAGAAATCCTCCGAAACGACCGTCCCATTCATCAAGGACAATGCTTTTGATTATGAGCGTCTCATCAGCTGGTTGGGACCTCAGGCAAATGGATTTGGTTGGATTATTTTCATCCCGCTGGTCATCCTCATCGTTACAGCCGTCTCAAATGGAGCCAACCTAACCGATGGCATCGATGGCTTAGCAACAGGAACCAGCGCAATCATAGGTCTAGGACTTGCCGTATTGGCTTATGTCAGCTCCAACATCGTAGCTGCGGACTACCTCAACATTCACTACATCCCGCTATCGCAAGAGCTTGTCGTATTCATTGCTGCGTTTGTAGGTGCATGCATCGCTTTTCTTTGGTACAATGCTTTTCCCGCCCAAGTCTTTATGGGTGATACAGGCAGTTTGGCACTTGGCGGAATCATCGCAGCATTTGCGATTGCCATCCGAAAGGAACTCTTGCTTCCCGTCTTATGCGGGATTTTTCTGATCGAGAACCTGTCCGTGGTCATGCAAGTCGGCTGGTTCAAGTACACCCGGAAAAAAACAGGAACGGGCCAACGCATCTTTTTGATGGCGCCCTTACACCACCACTACCAGAAGCTCAACCTGCCTGAATCCAAAATCACCGCTCGATTCTGGATTGTTGGAATCCTCCTTGCCGTAGTCACCATTGTCACCCTCAAAGTCCGCTAATCATTATGTCTCAGGCGATCATTCCCATTCTTGGAGCAGGCGAAAGCGGTATAGGTGCCGCTCGTCTCGCCCTGCGCCATGGGCTGTCGCCGTGGGTCAGTGACAGAGGCACGATCGACTCTGATCGCATCAAGGAATTGAACTCGTTGAACATCGCATTTGAAAGCGGGCAACACGATGCATCTCGCATATTGGAAGCCGGAAAAACCAATGGATTTGTCATCAAGAGTCCAGGAATACCCGAGCATATTGCACTGATTCAAACACTGCGAGAGGCAGGCGTTGAAATCATCAGTGAAATCGAATTTGCTGCGCGTCATGCTCGAAATTCTAGCGAGCAGATTGTTGCCATCACTGGAGCCAATGGCAAGACAACGACCACCGCACTGGTCGCTGGCATTCTCAAGGATGCCGGACACGAAGTCGCCTGCGTTGGCAACATTGGAACCAGCTGGGCTCGCGACCTAGCCGATCGCCAGCAGCCTGCCGACTATCAGGTGGTGGAGGTGAGCAGTTTTCAGTTAGATGGCACCGTTTCATTTCGGCCTGACATCGCCATTCTGCTCAACATTACCGCTGACCACCTGGACCGGTATAACAACAACATCGAAGATTACGCCGATTCCAAGTGGCGCATCACCACACAGCAAACCGAAGAAGACGTGCTGATTCTCAATGCAGATGACACACTTTCTATGGAACGTTGGAAGCGAAACAAAGGCACAGGGACCCGAGCTCGTGTTGTCGCCATAAGCGTCAATCAATCCCCTCAAGCATTGAAAAATGCCCTTGAAAACGAAGGCTTAGCCCCTTGGGGTTGGGCCGGTGTCATCACCGACGCCAACCCTCAAAATGAATCATTTACAGTCTACATACCTACCCAAAACCCATTTACCATGACCATCCAAGAATTGGCCTTACAGGGCAAACACAACCTGTACAACAGCATGGCAGCCAGCGTTGCAACTCGCGTTCTCGAATTGCGCAGTGAAGGCATACGAGAGAGCTTATCCCAGTTCGACGCCATTGAACACCGCATGGAATTCGTGCAAGAGATCAACAACATCAAATTCGTCAACGACTCAAAAGCGACCAACGTCAACAGCGCTTGGTTCGCGTTGGAAAGCATCGAAGGACCCGTAATCTGGATTGCGGGAGGCGTGGATAAGGGAAACGACTACAGTTCCCTGTTACACCTCGTCACGAGCAAAGTAAATCACCTCATCTGTCTCGGAAAAAACAATCAAACCTTGCTCGAAACCTTTGGCGACCGAGTAGATAGCACATCTGAAGTTGCAACGGCGCGAGATGCTGTTCAAGCGGCATACGACCTTGGCATGCCCGGCTGCACCGTCTTACTATCCCCTGCCTGTGCCAGCTTTGATCTTTTTGGATCCTATGAAGAACGTGGTCGTGCATTCAAAGCCGCCGTTCGCAGCCTCTAAAAATGGGCAAAGCCGCGACAAATTCTGAAACGCAGGGCGAAATACGCTCTCTGCATCGGCGAATTGGAGCCTGGTTAGAAGGGGACAAAGTCATTTGGATGGTCACGTTAATCCTCAGTCTGTGCTCGCTTTTAGCGGTGTACAGCGCCATCTCTTCACTTGCGTATAAAACCGATGGGAGTTCGCTACGATTTTTATTCAAACAAGCGACGATGCTCACCCTCGGATGGGGGGTAATGCTTCTCGTGCACAAGGTAAATTTTCGCTATTTCTCGCGCATATCGCAGGTCTTAATTTGGGTAGCTGCGGCGCTGCTATTGCTCACACTGATGTTTGGTGCCGACATCAACGAAGCCAAACGCTGGCTCAGGATTCCATTCATTGGACTGACACTTCAAACGTCAGATTTCGCAAAAGTTGTACTGGTCACATTCGTTGCCCGCGAACTGAACAATCGACGCACTCAACTGCACGATTTCAAACGAGGCGTGTTTCCCATTTTGATTCCAATAGGCCTCATTTGCTTTCTGATTTTACCTGCAGATTTCTCAACCGCAGCATTGCTTGGATTGGTGTGCATTGGCATGTTGTTCATCGGTGGCGTGCCATTTCGACACATGCTCAAAATTGGAGGCTTAGGGGTTGCAGCATTATTCATGCTTTATGGACTGGGCAAAGCTGCACCTGACTTGTTGCCAAGATTCGGCACTTGGGCCGGTCGAATTGAACGTTTTGCGGGGGTTGGAAATGCTGCAGATGGAGACGCCTTGGAGTATCAAATTGAATTGGCACAAGTCGCAATCAACCGCGGCGGCATCTTCCCTCAAGGTCCGGGGTCGGGCACGTCAAGAAACTTCCTGCCTCATCCTTACTCAGACATGATTTATGCATTTATCATCGAAGAGTGGGGTGCTGTCATGGGCGGACTAGGATTGGTCCTTCTCTATGTGATTTTACTCTACAGGACGATTCGAACGGCAACGCGCTGTCCTAGGCATTTTGGTGGCCTGTTAGCCATGGGGTTGGGATTTCTATTGGTTTTGCAAGCGATGATCAATATGGCAGTAGCTGTTCGTCTCTTCCCCACAACAGGGCAACCCTTGCCACTCGTCTCATATGGTGGCACCTCAATGGTTTTCACCTGCCTCGCAATTGGGATGATTCTGGCTGTATCTCGTTCGGTCACACAACCCGATGGATGGGAGAATGATCGCAATTCTGGAGAAATCCGGAAAGCTGCCAATCGCATGGTCAGAACCGAAACAAGCCCCGGATGAAGAAACGGTCAGAATCGGTTGCCTTGGAACGCGTTATCATCTCGGGTGGAGGAACAGGTGGTCACATCCACCCTGCAGTGGCAATTGCGGACGAGATAAAACACCGGTACCCGGATTGTGAAATCCTATTCGTTGGTGCCATTGGGAGAATGGAAATGGAAAAAGTACCTCAGTCTGGCTATCCCATTCAAGGGTTATGGATCAGCGGCATCGATCGCAATTGGCGGAGCAAACGAAACCTCACTTTTCCCTTCAAACTCTTTAGTAGCTTGGTAAAAGCCGGAAGAATCATCCGGAAATTCAAACCACAAATTGCCGTGGGCGTGGGCGGATTCGCTAGCGGACCATTGCTTTACCGAGCAGCACTCAAAGGCATTCCGACGGCCATCCAAGAACAAAACTCATTTCCCGGCATCACCAATCGGCTGCTGGCCAATAAAGTCCAGTTGATATGCGCCGGATTCCCAGGGTTGAATCGCTGGTTTCCAGCAGACCGCATCATTGAAACAGGCAATCCACTGCGCGAAAACGTTACCAAGATCCAAACGCTCCATCCCGATATAAAAGCCAAAGCCGTTGCACACTTCGGTTTCAACGGCAACCGACCTGTCGCGTTCATCATGGGCGGGAGCCTCGGGGCAGGATCCATGAATGAAGCGGTTCTCGCAATTGCCCGTCAAATAGAAAAACAACAAAAGGCACTCCCCTACGATCTATTGTGGCAATGTGGCGCACGATATCAAGAAGCCATGGGGAAGGTCCTCCGGGCGATGAACTTGCCACCAGAGCAAAGCATCGTCTGTGTTGGTTTCATTGACCGAATGGACCATGCCTACAGCGTGGCAGACATCATTGCTAGCCGGGCTGGTGCGATGTCCATTGCAGAATTGGCATTGGTCGGCAAACCCACATTGCTGGTCCCATCTCCGGTGGTAGCCGAGGACCACCAAACCAAAAATGCACGATCCCTCAGCGATCGCGGCGGAGCATTATTGATTTCTGACAGCGACATCGTGGACCGATTGGAACCCACATTGAGTCAATTGTTTAATGACCCCGAGCAGCAAAAGTCTCTAACCGATGCCTTAAAAGGATCAGCTCGGCCCAATGCGGCCATGGACGTGGTCTCGGAGCTCGAAAAACTACTGATGCATTCCACATGAAATGGGGTGAAAAAACGGTGGATCGCTTGTATTTCGTCGGAATCGGAGGCATTGGCATGAGCGGCCTTGCCCGTTATGCCCGACAATTGGGTTTGGAAGTTGCCGGGTATGACAAAACCCAAACGGCGCTTACCCGTGCTTTGGAGAAGGAGGGCATCTCAATTGGATTCGAAGAAAACTTGGATCACTTCAACCATTGGTTTGACCCCATTGAGAGCGAGCGCACAGGAATTGTTCGCACCCCCGCAGTGCCTCGCAATCATCCGCTATTTGACCGAATTGCAGAACTGGCATTGCCGGTGATAAAACGCAGTAAAATGTTAGGTGCCGTTGCGCAGAATTTTGAAACCTTTGCCGTGGCGGGCACTCATGGTAAGACCACAACAACCGCGATGCTCACTCATTTACTTGCCGATACTCCAGGTGGCTGCAACGCTTTTCTCGGAGGCATTTTAGCTTCTACAGGCTCCAACGTTTTGCTCAATCCTGAAAGCAAACGCTTGGTGGTTGAGGCTGACGAATTTGACCGAAGTTTCTTGCAACTCAATCCAACCCACGCCGTCATCACCAGCATGGATCCAGATCACCTTGACATATATGGTGACGCTGATGGATTCCGAGCAGGGTTTGCAGCTTTTGGAGAGCAAGTCACTGGTCATGTCGTTCGTGAATCGGCACTCACATCCGCAGAAGCAGATCTCACTTATGGATGCGCAACCAACCGACAAACGGCGAACCATCTGGATTACGCTGCAAGCAACCCCCGAATCGAATCCGGATGGATGGTTGCCGACATCAAAATGCGCGATGAATGGTTTGAATCCGTCAAGTTCCCCATGCCTGGAATGCACAATCTGAGCAATGCGCTTGCTGCCTTGTCCTTGGCCGATCTGGCAGGTGCAAACCGAGGAGCTTGCATGAAAAGCATGGGTATGTTTGGAGGCATTCACCGGCGGTTTGCCTACCACATCCGGGAATCACATGGCACGTACATTGATGATTATGCGCACCACCCGAAAGAAATCAGCGCCGTCTTAGAAGCTGTTCGACTCCACCACCCCGAAAAATCCATTACAGCCATTTTTCAACCACACCTATACTCCCGAACACGTGATCACATGATGGAATTCGCGGAAATTTTGAGCGAATTCGACCGCATCCTGCTGCTGCCGATATACCCCGCTCGGGAGGAGCCCATAAATGGCATCGATTCACAAAGCTTGTTTGAAAACATCCTCAACCCCTCCAAGCATCTCACATCAATAGAACGGATATTCGATAACCTGAAGGAACATCCTCCAGAAGTTCTTCTGACCATCGGAGCAGGCGACATTGATCGCCTCGTTCAACCCCTGTCAGACTGGCTTCGCGAAGACTCCCAAAGGTTCAAACCATTCGAATAGATTGACTCTATGATTCGCCGCATTGCACTCATCACAGCTTCCTTTCTCCTGCTTGCAGGCACGGCTGCTCTGGTTGGGTTTGCGCAATTGGAAGAACAAAATATCCGATGCAAGGCTCTCGCCGTCGACGTGGAAGAAATCGACGGGATGTTTTTTGTCGATGCCGCCGGGGTGAAGGATGTCATTTTTCAACACGACAGCATCAGCGGTAGCTTCTTTGCAGACTTAAATCTCATAGAAGTGGCCAATTGGGTCCGATCCATTCCCGCTGTTGATGACGTAGAAGTGTACCCCGGTTTGGATCGCGTTCTTCACCTCAAGGTCACCCAACGTAAACCGATTGCTCGGCTTCATGCAGACGCAGATGTTGTTGACCTCTACATCGACTCTGAGGGGAATCCACTCGAGTTGTCGCCCCATTTTACAGCACGTGTTCCAGTCATTCATGCTGCGAGCGTTGAAACTGCTCAAACCGCCATCCACTTCATTCAAGCCGTTAGGAACGATTCATTCTGGGCCGCATTTTGTGACCAGATTATAGTCAAAGCAGAAGGCGAAATTGAAATCATTCCTCGCATTGGCAATGCGCGCATTGTGCTCAACAACACTGAGGAGTTGCAGAAAAAACTTGACAAGCTCTTCACATTTTACCACGAGCAAATAAGCCGTGGAAACCTGAACGATTACAAGCGCATTGATTTGTCCTACCAAGGCCAAGTTGTTGCCCAACGATATTATTAAGTACGAAATCATCATCCATGGATTCTCAAAAGCACTCCCCTCAAAACGACGAACTGGTCGTCGGTCTTGACATCGGAACCACCAAAATCGCTTGCTTCGTCGGCAGCCGAAATGAACACGGCAAAATTGAAATCCTCGGTTACGGCAAAAGCGAATCGGTTGGCGTTTCACGTGGCGTAGTAGCGAACATTGAACGCACAGTAGAATCCATTCGAAAAGCCGTTGAAGAGGCCGAGCGCACTTCTGGTTGTGAAATTGAATTGGTCAATGTGGGTATCGCTGGGCAACACATCAAAAGCCAACAGACCCGTGGGCAGCGCACGCGTGATGACTTGGAATCTGAAATCAGCCAAGGTGACATCGATGCTCTGATTCAAGACATGTACCGCCAGGTCATGCAACCCGGCGAAGAAATTTTGCACGTCCTCCCGCAAGAATACGCGGTCGACAATGAAGGTGGTATCAAGGAACCCGTTGGGATGAGCGGGATTCGATTGGAGGCCAATTTTCACGTGATCATTGGTCAAATCGCTGCCATTCGCAACATCAATCGCTGCATCAAGAAGGCCGGACTTGTGGTCGACCAATTGATACTGGAGCCGTTGGCATCATCGGCATCGGTGCTCAGTGAAGAAGAGAAAGAAGCCGGAGTCGCTCTGGTTGACATTGGAGGTGGCACTACAGACATTGCCATTTTTCAGGATGGAATCATACGACACACTGCTGTGATTCCATTTGGAGGAAACGTACTCACCGAAGACATTCGACAAGGTTGTCAAATCATGAAGAAGCAAGCAGAACAGGTGAAACAGCGATTTGGCTCCGCAATATCGACCGAGATGAAAGACAATGAAATCGTTTGCATCCCCGGGTTGCAGGGACGCAATCCTCGCGAAATTAGCCTCAAGAATTTGGCGGCTATCATTGAAGCACGGGTTACTGAAATCATTGAGCACGTGCATTTTGAAATTAGAAATTCAGGCTTTGAAGATCAACTCATTGGTGGGGTTGTACTTACAGGAGGTGGAAGCCAATTGCGACACATTACCCAACTTTTTCAATACGTAACAGGAATGGACTGCCGCGTAGGGTTTCCAAGCGAACATCTCGCCGAGGCGCCAAACCAAGATGCTACTGCCCCGAGTTTCTCGACGGGAGTTGGTCTGGTCATACAAGGCTACGATCGACTCTCCCCACGATCAGAATCGGCCGAAAAACGAAGAGAACATGTCAACGTCGGTTCTACCAAAGAACGCTTGATTGATCGCCTCAAAGGCTACTTCATCGAAGACGAAGAGCTCACTTGATTTTCACTTCTCTCACAATAGAAACATCATGAACGAAACATTTCAATCCACTCCCTCAGAAGTGAATCTGAACGCCCCCATCAAAGTGATTGGCGTTGGCGGCGGCGGCTCCAATGCCGTAAACACCATGTACAATCGTGGCATTCAAGGCGTAGACTTCATTGTCTGCAATACCGATGCACAAGCCCTCGAAGCCAGTCCTGTGCCCGTCAAAGTTCAATTGGGGCTTACGCTCACTGGCGGACAAGGAGCGGGGTCACTTCCTGAAGTTGGTCGCAATGCAGCCATCGAGTCCCTCGACGAGGTCAAGGAGCTTATTGGAGACAACACCAGCATGGTATTCATCACTGCAGGCATGGGCGGAGGCACAGGAACAGGCGCAGCTCCTGTTATTGCGCAAGCAGCGAGAGAGTTGAATATTCTAACCGTTGGCATCGTCACGATCCCCTTCCAATTTGAAGGAAAACGAAGAACAGCTCAAGCACAAGATGGCCTCGAGCAGATTCGTCAGTCCGTAGACACCTTGCTCATCATACGCAACGACAAGCTGCGCGAACTTTATGGCAACTTGACCATTCGAGCAGCGTTCAACAACGCAGATGAAATTCTCTGCACCGCTGCAAAAGGAATCGCTGAGGTCATCACACTCACTGGTGAAATTAACGTTGACATGAACGATGTGAATACGGTCATGAGGAATTCTGGACGTGCAATCATGGGCTCGGGTACTGCATCCGGGGAGGGCCGGGCTCGCACCGCTGTCATCGAGGCACTCGAATCTCCTCTGCTGAATGATTGTGACATCACTGGAGCTCACTTTGTGCTGTTGAACATTACGTTTGGCAACGAAGAAATCCTGATGGACGAGATCATGGAAATCACCGACTTCATCCAAAGTGCTGCTGGCCAATCTGCCGAAGTCATTTGGGGATACGGAGTAGACGAGTCATTGACAGATGACTTGTGCGTGACTGTCATCGCTACAGGGTTCGAAGGAAAAGATCAGTGGAATCCAGATCAAACTGAAAAAACAACTCGTTTTGTTTTGGGTGCTGAAAAAGAAATCACCGCGCCTGTGACAACACCTGCGGCCACCATTTTCGGCGAGACTCCGCAGCCGCAGACCGTGAAAGAAGGAGAAGAAACTCCATTTTTGAAGTCCGAGACAACCGCAGAGGTTACCCCAGAAATATCCGAGGAGCCAGCAGCAAATGAAACCGTGCCAGAAAGCGAGCCCCTTGTCTCCTCACAATCTGAAGAAGAAGCCGCAGCAGACGAGGAGTTAAAGGGCGATGAAACCAAGACGGTTTACACATTGGATAGCGACCCCCTTCCCATCACCTCAGACGAGCCAAACTTGGGAGGAATCCGTTTCCATGAAGCACAGAAAGAGGAATCCGTTCCGCCCCAAAAGGCACCACTTTCCAAAACATCTGATACCACAGCATCCGCCAACCGTGTGCCCATTCAGCCGGTGACTCGACAACCCGACTCGGGAGATGCAGGACGCAATCAACGCATCCAACAATTCACACGTAAACTCAAAACACCAGGCGGACTCGCCAACCTCGAAGCTGAGCCGGCCTACAAGCGTCGTCAAGTCATTTTAGACGACGTAGATCACTCGTCTAAGTCTCAAGTCAGCCGATTTACGCTCAATGAGCAAGTTGACGAAGAAGGAGAACGACACGTCGAACTTCGAAACGACAATCCCTTCTTGCACGATAACGTTGATTGAATCACCCATGTCATTCTATACCACCATCTCAGAAGGTATCAAAGATGCCATGCGCAGCAGAGACAAAGAACGGCTCAGCGCATTGAGAGACATCAAGAGCAAACTGCTTCTCGAAGCAACGAAAACAGGTGCCGAAGCCGAAAGCATCGATGACGCTGCAGCATTTTCCATTCTCAACAAACTCTTCAAGCAACGCAATGAGTCCGCAGAAATCTACAAAGAGCAAGGTAGGACCGACCTCGAAGCTGAGGAAAGAAGTCAAGCCAAAGTGATTGCAGAATTTCTACCTCAGCAATTGAATGAAGATGAAATTGCAGCAAACGTAGCCAGCATCATCTCTGAAATGGGCGCTTCGTCAATGGCCGATATGGGCAAAGTCATGGGTCGAGCTTCAGCATCCATGGCGGGAAAAGCCGATGGAAAACTTATTGCGCAATTCGTAAAATCTCAATTGCAGAACCAATAAGGACTGAGCTTGTTATTACACAAACCGAATGATTCAAATGAAAAATTTACTTGCCACTCTCTTTGCATTGCTCCTGCTCGTGAACTGCGGTAACACGCCCACCGAAACCAACAATGGAACCGAGGATGCTACAAATGAGAAAATTGCCACAAAAGGTTCAAACACTGCATTCTCTGATGGCAAATACCAAATCAATCAAGAGCTAAGCACTTGCAATTGGATTGGGACTGAAATCACTACGGAGACGCACACGGGAACTTTAAATGTGTACAAAGGCTCCGTCCAGGTCACTGACAATCGAGTGTCCTCAGGATTCATTGCTATGGACATGGCCAGTCTAAACGTAACTGATTTGTCAGGACGAGCCAAGGATAGATTGGAAGGTCATCTGAAGTCAGATGACTTTTTTGGGGTTGATAAGCATCCCTTCGCTGAATTGAAATTGGAAAGCGTCAAAACCAAAGAAGGCCAATCCTTCGCAGGTGGCATACTCGTCATTCGTGGCATTAACCACCCCATTTCCTTTCCTGTTGACGTTATTCAAGATGGGAATCAATTGACGTTCGATGGTGACATGACATTCGATCGTTCCAAATACAATGTCAAATTCAGATCTGGCACCTTCCCCGATTTATTTCCTGACCTCGGTGATAAATTAATCAATGATGAAATTTCGCTCAGCTTTCACATTGTAGCTGAAAGTTGAGCCCGATGCTGCTGAAGTTAAATTGAAACCGAAAGGCCCGTCTCCGTCAATGGAGATGGGCTTTTTTTTGCAAAACAGCACGAGACTTCTATCTTCGTTGATGATCATATGCGCTGGACAAACTACTTCATCCACCCCGGTGACAATCGCTATTACGTCTTTTCATTTCGAGAAGACGACCACGCAGACGATTTCGAGCAGCGCCTCAAAAATGCCCAAATCCCATTCGAACGACATCGTGAAAACAGCGAATGGCTTTTTGGTGTGGCACGTACATATTTTAAACAGGCCTTGAATGCCAATCATCTGGTCTATGCACAATACCGTACAAAATTCATACCAGTCAAAGGATTGCGCAATGCCATGCTCGCTGTCACGCTCGGCGCAGTCGTATTGGCCCTGATCGGCTTTTTCTCTAGTGCTGCAAACGCGCAACGCATCAAGGCAGACAACCCTTGGAGTCTTTCCATAGGAGGTCTCTATATGGTTCCACTTGAGGCAGTCGGTTTTGAGGCTGTTGCTGCCTCTGACGAAGGACTTAGCATCTTGTGGAACCCGAAAGGAGGCAACGGATTTGGAGCACGCATACGCCGAAACATCAATGACCAATGGAGCGTTGAAATCGGGTTGGAGACCCTGCGTATGATTGCCGATTGGGAATTGAACTACAACTCCGACTGGGAAGTCAACGAATCCGGAGATAGCTTCTTGTATGACACGTTGCGCTTGCGATCGAGTCGCTATCGCATGCCACTCCTAGGTATCGTCCGAGTTCCTATCAATGCCAAGACAGAGTTGTCGGCTGGCACCGGTATCAGCTTTGATTTCCTTCTCAGCGATGTTTTTACAGCTGACTATCAGCAAAATGCCACCATCTACAGCGAATACTCTGTAGAAGAAAATCGGCAGCAACGACTGAGTGTGCCCCTAAGAGCAGACGTCGGACTTAAAATAAAAGGAAAAACAAGCGATGATGCCTCGTTCTACGCAGGGTTCACGTATTGGCGGGAATGGAACTCAAATCGTTGGGGCGAAGCACAATGGAAGCAAGGTCTTCTTGACCAATCAAAAGTCAGGATTTTTCTACCACAGTCTGCATTCGCTGTTGAACTCAGGATCTATCTGCCCTGAGCCCATTCAAGATTCCGCAGACTCCACCCATCGGGTTACATATTCAAGAGGCTTACGGTGGCTTTTGGGCCATTCTCCTTCCGGGTATCCGACATAGAAAAACCCCAAAACCTCTGTATCATCATCAAAACCCGCAAACTCTCGCACCTCGGGCAGGTGAATCATGGAAGGTGTGGACCAAAACCCTCCAAGGCCATGAGCAGTGCATGTCAAGTACATGTTTTGCATGGCACATGCCACGGCGTAGCGTTCGTCGCGAATGTCAATTCTTCCATTCGGGTCAGGTTTGACGCCCACAATGATCATGGCCGACACCCGTTCCCCGCGGGCTTTTAGCTTTGCTACCTTCCCTTCCATAGCAGCTTCACCGGCCGCTAAACCATACCATTCTGCAAGCTTAGGACCGATGGACTTCATACCATCACCAACATAAGCAGCAAAACGCCAAGGCTGGGTCATGCCATGTGTCGGAGCCCAAGTCGCATTGCTCAGCATCAACTCGACGACTTCCTTGTGAACTTTCCGAGATGAAAAACGCTCAGGTGAAATACTGCGCCGATCTCGCATCAATTCCGTAACCTCAGATAAATTATGCCTCATGGTAATGTGCTATATGGACACCAAAGGTAATCGTGAAAACTCGAGTGGCATGTTCCATTCAATCCTTCCACTGCGGCAAATATTCCCGTAATTTTCCACCATGAATCGAATCTCATTCATCATCATTGTCTGTTTGCCCTGCGTTACTGTTTCATCGGCACAATCGAGTAACGACAGTTTACTCTTGCGCTCGATTTACAACGAAGCCCTTGGAAACGGAGAGGCATATTCCAATCTACGCCACCTGACCAAAGACATTGGACATCGATTGAGCGGATCCGAAAGTGCAGCAAATGCAATGAAATGGGGACAATCCGTAATGGACGCATACGGAGCAGACCGCACATGGGTCATGCCCGTCTTGGTGCCCAGTTGGACCAGGGGAGATGTTGCGCGTTCCACAGCGCACATCGGTCATGCAGATATCCCTCTTCACGTCACTGCACTCGGAGGGTCCGTTGGCACTCCCGACGACCAGGCCATCCGTGGAAAAATCGTGATGGTCAAAGATGTCAATGCACTCGATACTTTGTCAAGCTCGGTCATCGAAGGGCGAATTGTTTTATTTAACCGACCGATGGATCCAGTTTTGATCAATACAGGAGCGGCGTATGGAGGCGCTGTTGATCAGCGCGGAAATGGGGCAAGTGCAGCAGCAAAAGCCGGCGCAATTGGCGCACTTGTTCGTTCCATGACCCACGCTTTGGACACGCTTCCCCACACAGGAGCGTTGCGGTACAAGGATGCCATTGAACGGATTCCAGCAGCGGCCATTTCCACCGTGGACGCAAGCATGTTGAGCCACGAACTCAAGATGCATCCAGACTTAGAGGTTTCCCTGCAAATGAACTGCGAAGCGTTCGATGATGTCGAACAAGGCAATGTTATTGGAGAATGGACTGGAACGGTATTTCCAAATGAGATTATCACCATCGGAGGACACTTGGATTCGTGGGACATTGGCGAAGGAGCCCATGACGATGGTGCGGGTGTTGTGCATACCCTCGAAACCCTGCGAATTCTCAAGGCCATTGGGTACAAGCCAAAACGCACACTGCGTTTTGTGCTGTTCATCAATGAAGAAAATGGAAATCGTGGAGGCAAAGAATATGCGCGGCAGGCGGGCATTGAAAACGAGCAATCTGCCTTGGTGCATTTGGCTGCAATGGAATCCGATGCAGGTGGCTTTGTCCCTCGGGGATTTAGAATTGATGCCAGCGATTCTGCAACGGCAATTGTGAGGAGTTGGGAAGACCTCTTTGCGCCTTACAATGTGCACTTGTTTCGGCGCGGCGGCGCCGGGGTAGACATCTCACCTCTCAAAGCCCTGACACCCCGTCCAACTATGCTCGGACTGAGCCCAGATGGACAGCGTTACTTTGATTTCCATCACAGCAGTCAAGATGTGTTCGAAAATGTCCACAAGAGAGAACTGGAACTAGGAGCTGCTACATTCGCTGCAGCGCTGGTGATGATGGATCAACACCTGCCATCTCCCCGAGAAGACCGATGAACTGACCTCATTCCGGGCAAGCACCGAACATCACATTGAGCAAAAGCAGTAAATCTGCTACAGTGACGGTATTGTCGTAATTCAAGTCACCTACACAGGGGTCAGGATCCGGCACACAGGAAGCAGATCCTTCATCCCAAACGGTGCCTAAGCCACAAGCTTCAGGATTGGACCAACAAGAAAAACTGCAGGATCCATCATCAATATTGGCTTCGGGATTGAAATTGCAAGCTTCTCCGTAGGTGCAGCCATAGCATTCGTCCTCGCATGCATTCTGAGAAGTCCAGAGACTAATCGGCTCCTCATCCTGCACGAGCAACCAATGTTCATCCGCAGCCAAACCAACGTGTACAGATGGCAGCCCGATGGGCCAGTTCACGACAACAGAATCCACAGAAGGCATGTCGCCAATGCCAAAATGTTCCCAATGACTGTTTTGACCCAGATAGTTCTCACCTGCAAACAACATGCGACTTTGAGGAGTTCCATTGGTCCAAACTTCAATCGTTGCGCCAATTGCATCGCGGTTGCTCATGCTCCCTTCCAACCAAAATTTAATCCAATGGTTCTCATTGGGATCAGCGCGCAAAACCTGTGCATAATCTCCGACACAATTGGATACCAAATCAGGAAAACCATCTCGATTGAAATCTCCCACCGCTGTGCTGAATGACAACGTATTCACGTTCTGAAACAAGTTGATTTGAGATTCTGAAAACACCCCATTATCGCTAAGAAACAGCTTGTCTGGCTCATCATAAACATCCAATATCGCTGGATAATTCGTGTATTCACTGTAGCCATTTGCCACATGTAAATCCTCGAAGCCATTGTTGTCGACATCCAGCCAATTTCCAGCCCAACAAACGGCATCCACTTGTAAACTGTCCATGGGAGTTTCTCCATTGTCTTCATTGAGAGGTGAAAATGAATAGTCATTGTTCACCAACAACCAATTCTGATCATCTGGAAATGCGGTGATGTAAACATCCATATCCAAATCACCGTCGTAATCTGAAATGCTGGTCGACATGCAGTTGATGGTCGCATTTAATCCTACCTCGCCAGCCTTTTCAATAAATGGCGCAACCGCATCAGCAGATTGCTGCTCAAAAAAATGGTTGGCATAAATCGTTCGATCCCTCACCACATGAAGGTCCAATAAACCATCTTGGTTGAAGTCCACCCACTGGCCCTGAAAAGACTGAATCCCGGTCACTTCATACATTCCCGATGTCATTGTTACATCTTCGAATGTTCCATCTCCTTGGTTCACGTACAATTCATTGAAGGCGTACTCATCAAAAGAAGAGGTGTAATTGGCCACAAACAAATCGAGGTATCCATCCTTGTTATAGTCGCCAAAACACGCACCGTAACTCTTGCGCGCACCCTGATTGATACCACATGTTGCACTCACATTCACAAATTCGCCACCGTCATTTCGAAACAATCGATTGGGCGCAAGGCGATAGGTAATGAGAAGATCTTGATCCCCATCGTTGTCAATATCAGCCCACAATATCATTTTAGCTTCAAAAGGGTAGTCAGGTAAATCCAAATCCACTTCAATAAATCCGGCCTCCTCTCCTGTGCCCTCATAAAAACGCAGGTCACCAAGGTGATGAGCAAAACTCAAGTCGTCGATGCGATCTCCGTTGAAATCCGCAAAACTAACGCCAGCTCCTAAAAAACCACCTGTATGATCCGTTGACAAGCCAATGAGGTTGCTCACATCTGCCATTTGTGCGATTGAAGCCAAGTGAATCAGACACGATGCAAAAAATATTGTTGTCTTACACCAAATTGGATATTTGATAAATTTCATCATTCGGAGCATTGGCTATCAAACGCAATAAGAAAAAGCAATAAATCGAGAACACTCGTCACGCCATCATCGTTCAAGTCGGTAGGACAGGCTGAAGGAATGATGGCACACGTTTGCGAGGCCTCATCCCAAAACGTTCCTGGACCACATGCCACGGCATCTGTCCAACAGGCAAAATCACAACTGCCATCGTCTTCGTTTGCATCGGAATCGAAATTGCAGGCAATCTGGTAAGTGCAGCCGTAACAAACGGGACCTGAACAAGGAGGTACATCTCCCGAGGTTTCCCCTTCAACTGCCATGATGGATTGGTTTGGCTCGATATCGTAATATCGATCACTGATCCCTGACGGCCAATCGATGACCAGGGAATCCACGATGGTACTTAACCCCAATCCGAAATGTTCCCACCGACTGCTTTGGGACAAAAAGTTCTCTCCGCAATGTGTCATTCTGCTCCCAAGCAATCCATTTCTATAAATGCGGATTGTCGCACCAATGCCATCGCGATTGCTCTGTGTTCCCTCGAGATGGACTTTTAACCAGCGGTTGCTATTCGGTTCTGCCTTCAACACCTGAACAAATTCACCTACCGAATTGGTAATCAAATCCGGAAAGCCATCGGAATTGTAATCCGTAGACGCAGAGGAGAAAGACAGGACATTGGGATCAAACATCCCCGAATCATCCTCATCAAAAGTCCCACCTTGATTCCAGAAAAACTGATCTGGCACATCCGGATATTGATTGAATATCCCGGGATAATTGGTATAAACACTGAAGCCTGTGCAGACGTGCAAATCCTCCCATCCGTCATTGTCTGGATCAAACCATGTGGAAGCCCAAGAGGTAAGATGCACAGCAACACTATCTCCTGTAACCGTTTCATAAGGTTCAAAATTGCCTCCTTCATTGACCATTAAAAAATTACCTTCGAACATTCCCGCAGCAATGTACAGGTCTTGGTCATTGTCACGATCAAAATCAGCGGTTGACGTGCACATCGCATTCACCATGAGGTCCAAGCCATGTTCATTCGCCGTATTTACAAATGACCCATCCAGCTGCTGTTCATAATAGTAATTATCAAAGCACAATCGATCTCGAATCAGATGGAGATCGAGCAGACCATCCTCGTTGAAATCCACCCAATGACCTTGAAAATTTTGCTGCAGGGCCTGTCCCATTCCCAACTCAAACGTTACCTCTTCGAACTGACCATTTCCAAGGTTATGGTAAAGCTCATTAAACGGCGCATCAGATCCACTCACATAATTGGCCACAAACAAATCCACTAAACCGTCATTGTCGTAATCCCCAAAACTGGCGCCATAGCTCCTGCGATTCTCCATGAGGATGCCACAATAACTGCTGATATCTTGCATGATCAGATCTCCTTGATTCAAGTACATGCGATTCGGCTCCAACCGATAAGTGATGAATAAATCTTGATCACCATCATTATCAATGTCCACCCAAATGATTGATTTTGCTTCGTGAGGATAATCCGAAAGATTGAGTAGATAATTCTCAAAACCCTCACCATTGCCCAAGTAAAACTTTAAATAGCCATCGTGATGTGCTAAGCTCAAATCATCGATTCCGTCACCGTTGAAATCAGCAACGCTTAATCCCGCACCCAAATAACCCCCTGTATGGTCGCTGAGTATGCTAAGTTGATTGCTAACATCAGAGAAATTCGTTTGGCTACAAACGGTAGATACAGTTCCCAAAAGTGCAGCTAAAGCCCCCAACCTGCTTAAGAAGGTGGGTACAGAGGTAAAACGTACTGAAACAAATGAGCGCATGACAATGTAGAAGTCCGAATAACCATCCGGCTCCAATTCATGCAGTTATTAAAAATAAGCCAGGACATCCTTATATCCAAAGCTAACATCAACATAATCAAGGACACACAGAGGCAAAGGCACTAAGAAAAACGAGAAGATCTTCCACATCAATTGTGCCATTGTTGTTCAAATCCCCAAGGCATGACACTTCGCATTGAGCGGTATTCTGATTCCAAATGGAACCTTGTCCGCAAATGACCTCGTCAAAGAAACACGAGAAGTCACATGTACCATCATCAATGGTCGCCAAGGTGTTATAATTGCATGCATTGCTATAGGTGCATCCATAGCAAGAATCTTCGCAAGGTGCTGTCCCTTCTATCAATAGAAGGTTCTGGTTGGCTTCCGTTTCTTGCCAGGTTTCCACCAATCCATTTGGCCAATGTATGGTCACCGAATCCACTTCCGTAGCTGAACCCAACCCAAAATGTTCCCAGCGTGAATTCTGAGATAAGTAACCTTCGCCGCAATACGTTTCTCGGTACCAATAATTGCCTCCTCGCCAAATTTCAATTTTCGACCCAATGGCATCGCGATTGCTCTCGGTACCTTCGAGGCGAACCTTGAGCCAATTATTTTCGTTCGGCGTGCTCGTTCGAAATTCAGGTGTTGGGCCAATGTGATGTGAAACCAAATCAACAAATCCATCATCATTGTAATCTCCAATTGCCGTGGAATAGCCCAAAGATGTTACGCTTTGAAAAAGCGTACCTGTTTCTTCCAGTGTCCCTTGATTATTCGTGAAGAGCTCATCAGGTTCTTGATTAAATTGGTATAAGATCGCGGGGTAATCGACGTATACTGCGATGCTTGTTGCAACGTGCAGTTCTTCCCATCCATCAGAATCCACGTCGATCCATTGACCGGCCCAACAAATTTCATTCATCGCAAGAGATTCTGTGGTGATATCAGTGAAGTTACCCGAACCATCATTTTGAAGGAAAGCATTTCCTTCCAGGCCACCAGATAAGAAAAAATCGATGTCTCCATCTCGATCATAGTCATGGGCACAGGTGGACATGCAATTGATGGCCACATCCAATCCCATGGATTCGGCCGACTCTTCAAAGGTAACCTCACCTGATGATCCGTTATTCATATAGAATAAATTGGGGTAGATGAAGCGATCCCGAATCACATTCAAATCCAACCAACCGTCCCGATCCACATCCACCCACTGAGCTTGAAACGATTGCAAATTTGCGCCGCCCATTCCAAGATCATCTGAAACCTCTTCAAAAGTTCCATCTCCAAGATTGCGATAGAGCTCATTGCCTTGAGGAATGTCAACTCCGTAACCATAGTTGGAAACAAATAGATCAATCCGTCCATCTCGATCAAAATCTCCATAGGCCGGCCCAAAACTTCTCCGATTATCTTGAGCAATACCGCATGTCTCACTGACATCGACCATATTCATGTCTCCTTCATTAATCCACAATTTATTCGGCGCTAAACGAAAAGCGGCAAACAAATCCTGGTCACCATCGTTATCAATATCTGCCCATAGCAAACCCTTTGATTGTACTTCCGGCGTAGTCAACCCCAAGTCAAGTTCTTCGAAACCCCCATCAGTGGAAACATAAAAACGCAAATCACCTTCATGGTGACCAAAACTCAAATCATCCTTTCCATCACCATTGAAATCTGCAAAGCTCACACCCGTTCCAAGGTAGCCACCCGTATGATCCGTTAGCACACCCATTATAGCATCATCCTCTACCAATTGCGCGACAACGGCCAGCGAATAAAGAAGAAGCCCTGCGGTCAAAAGGGTCTTGAGGCCAAATCCAAGAAACGGCAGGCTTATGATTCTTCGACAATACAACATCAGGAGTTTAAGATACATCAGAAATAGGGGCATAAAAAAAGGGCCTGACAAATGTCAGGCCCTTTTCCATATCAGTCTAAAGGATTATTCACAAACTGTTCCGAATGCTCCTAAGAATTCAAGCAAGTCAGCAGTGGTTACAGAACCATCCTGGTTGATGTCCGCTGGACATGGGTTTGAAAGGTCAAACACACATGAACCGTCATCGTTTCCAGCAGCTGGATCGTAGTTGTTTGCATCCGCATAGGTACAACCTGCGCAATCGTCAAACACACACTCATCGAGTACTGTGATGTTCGCAGCTGGGTCGTAGTTGCATGCACAAGCAATGTCACAACCTTCGATACAGTTGTTGCCACCTACACTGATGTAAGCAGGACCATAATTCTCACCTCCTGAGAGCACACCACCGAATAAGCCGGCAATCGTCCAAGTTGGCTCGAAGTCGAACGTATCATCACCAGTGGTAAGGATATAGCATCCTGCTTCCATGCAGTATACTTCCTGCAAGAATGAACCGTCACTGTTATCGTTGGTCAAGGAAGTATTTACCACTTCATTGCCCTCCAAATCAGTAATCACGATATCGCAACCTGTCCATCCGTCACCGAAGCTATCGTTCATTGTCACAGTCACGCAAGTGCCGTAGCAGCATGAACCGTCTTCAATGGTCGCTTCTGGATCGTAATCACAAGCTGTCTCATCCGTGCAACCTGCGCACGTCTCATACTCACATGTTCCATTCTCGGTTGTAGCATCTGCATTGTAGTTACAAGCAAAATCATCCGTACATCCACAGAGGATATCAGCACCAGCAGAGAAAGGATACATGTCTGTAACCAATGACCCTGTAGCACCGCCAGCAATGATCTCATTGCCGTCACCGTCTGTTACGGACCATCCTTGCTCACCGAACCACTGGAATGCACCCGTAAATTCATACGTATAACATCCAGGATCCAAGCAAAGAACATCCAATCCGTATTCAGCACCGTCGAAGTTGTCTTCGTCAATTTGGAATTCGGCATCGTCGATGGTACCCGCAGCAACAGAGTTACCGTCACCGTCAAGGATTTCATATCCGCCTGCAGAACCAGAGTTGCTTCCTGTCCATCCGTCACCGAATGAATCTGTCATGTTAACCAAAATGGCTACACCGCCTGGATTGTCTTCACAAGCACAAGACGTGTATTCACAGATATCGTTGGTCTCGATGTTTGCGTCTGGATTGTAGTTACAAGCCGCGCTAATCGTACATCCCTCGATTGCTTCCTCACAAGCAAGCTCGATTTGGTACGAACCTTGGCCGTTGAATACTCCATCATCCTGGTAAGTAACATACACGAAGTACGTCATCATCGGATCAGAAACGAATTGCATGTAAGCATCATCTTGATCGAAGAATCCACAACCTTCGAATGAAGCGTCATTGTCAGCAATTGCGCCAGTAACATCTAGAACGCAGTCGTATGCTCCACAAGAAGCAGAGGCAGAAGAATATACCTGAACACGCGTATCAATTACAGAACCACAAGTGTTCAACGTGTGCAATTCACCTGTTCCAGGGAATGTCCACCAAACACCAGGCAATGCATCGAATACCAATTCAACAGAACCGTCTTCTTCAGCGACTCCAGTTGTTGATCCAGCACTCCCTGTGGCAATTGTGAAAGCATCTACAACAAGGTTTCCGTTCCAGTATACGTTCGCAGTTGCTCCGTTCCATCCGTCACCGAATGAATCAACACCGTCAAACGTGAAATCACCTGCAGCCATTCCGCATAGCCATTGACCAGCAGTCGCTACACCTGTGAATTGTGTGCCTTCACTGTCAGTGATTGTCCATGAAACCTCTCCGTCCCATGATCCACCGCCAACTACGGCGTATGCTGCATTTTCTCCAGCTGCGCATGGAGCGCAAACAACGTCAGGAGCTCCATCAGCTGAAGCGTTACCCATTGACCCTTCCAAGTAACCTTCGTTGCATGGCAAGTCGAGAGCATCCTCACAAAGGTCATTCACTGGAACTGCAGTGTAGACACAAGAACCATCGTCTTGGTTTGCATAGTCGAGGTAGTTGTCAGCTGCACTGTCCGTGCAACCCAAGAAGATACCAGTTGTAGTGAATTCGAAATCACCACATTCAGCTGGATCTGTAGTTCCAACAGCAAAGTAGTAGTTGGTATTTGACTCCAAGTTTGGCAAGAATGCCTCAATTGAACCAGCGCATGTTCCCGTGAACACACAACCAACGAATCCACCCAAAGCTTCACAGTCACCTCCGTCCAAGTAAATGGTCAAAGTCAGGTCCCCAGAAGGATTGTCTGTAGAGTTGGTGAGATCGAAGTAGAACGTGTCATAGTCAAGTCCAGTTACAACGTCAGTACTATTGAAAGTGAACCAAACCGCATAGTTCGTTCCTCCGAAAGAAGGAATAGCCGTTGGGTTTGCACAGCATACGTTTCCGGTAAAGGTTACGTCATCCAACTGAGGAGTTGCATCCTCACAGTAATCGTTGTTTGGGAAAGACTCACAATCTTCACACGTCACATCCAACAAGAATTCAGTTCCAGCTGAGAAAAACGAGAAGTAAGAAACATGGATGTAGTAGTTGTTTCCAGTTTCAGCCAAGAAGGCTACGCCAGACATCAAACCACAGTTATCATCATTTCCAACAATCGCCTCCAACTCACCTTCGTCGTTGTAAACGAAGACGTGAAGCTTGGTGTCTGAAACAGGGTCAGCAAAGCCAGAAGTTGCTGTTGGTGTATTACACGTGTTAGCGAATACCTGGTAGTCGGCATCAGCGTTAAACTCGTACCAAACACCACCAGTTGATACCGCTGTGCCTGCGAAGACTCCAATCAAACCTTCATCGTCTTGAGCGAGCTCCAACGTTCCAGAAACAGAAGCACCACAGAATACCGCCTCGGCATTCTCAATCGCGTCGTTTGCTGGTGGAACCAAGCAAGAACCGTCGTCAACAGTTACAGAAATGTTGTAGTTCAATGCAGCTGGGTTCGTGCAACCTTCAAAGTCGCAGCCGCCCAAAAGACCGAAGTCAACGTACCAGCCACCGCTTGGGAATCCGCTAGGTGGAGGCAATACACCGTAGTAGCCAGAAGCCACTTGGTCACCATAAACAGTTCCGAATTGGTCAGTTACGACCACAGCAATTTCATTATCGGCCGAACCGCCTCCAGAAGTGAAGAGGTAGCATCCCAGAGGAATGCAATGGAAATCAGTTCCTACACCATCAATCAAAAGGTCTGCCTCATCGAGGTTACCTGAGACTGCCACTGTTCCATCGAAGCTATCTAAGTAGTAATTCGCACCATTCCATCCGTCGCCTCCCAAGTCGACCATGTCGATGTTGATGACAAACGTTCCTGCATCACAGTAAACGCATGAACCATCATTTTCTTGAGTTGCAGTTGGATCGTAGTTCGCTGCTGATGTGTCCATGCAACCAATGCAAGAGTAATCGCATGAACCATCATCAAAGTTTGCACCTTCGGTGTAGTTACAAGATTGGTCGTCCGTACAACCAGGAACTGCTGGTAGACAAAAAGATGAACTCTCAGAAGCTCCAAATTCTCCACCTGCGGCTAGCACCAATCCATTTCCGTCTACAAGGCTGTAATCACCGAAACCGAATGTACAGCAAATACCGTCTCCGAATGAATCATAAATTGTGAAGGTGTAGCAAGCAGAAGCCAAGCAGAAGTCAGCGCTATTGCTGGTTCCAGTGGCAACGGCGCTGCCGTCTGCGTCAACCAAATCCCAAGAAGTCTCAGTTGGGAAGTTGTCTGCGTTCAGTGTTAACGTTAGTGATTCAAAAGCACAAGAACCATCGTCAGTTGTTGCAGCTGCGTCATAGTTACAGGCAGTTGCGTCCGTGCAACCAACATATTCACATGAACCGTCGTCAGACGTTGCGGTCATGCTGTAGTTAGAAGCAGCGCTATCCATGCAACCTGGGCCGAAGCACCATTCATCTGAAGAAACAGAGTTTCCAGTTGCAAATCCTCCGCTTACAATGGATAATCCATTCCAAGCAACGCTCCAAGCGCCAGTTGAACCCATTCCGTCACCGAAGGAATCCGTTACGGTAAGTGTGTAACAACCCTCAACAACACAGGCTTCTTCGATGATGTCTGTTCCGTTGGTGTAAGAGCCATACATAGAAGCAACAACTTCACCGAGGTTATTCGAAATGCTGTAGCCAGTCTCTGAAGACCAGAAATTGCTTAACAAAGAAATTGTAAGCGCCTGAAAAGCACATGAGCCATCATCTTCTGAGGCTGCCGCATTGTAATTGCAAGCCGCCATATCTGTACAACCTGGCACTGCAACAGATCCAAGAGAAAACGACGTTGTCTCAGAAGCTGCAAAGTCACCACCTGATGCAAGAATGTTTCCATCTGCATCTGAAAGTGTGTAGCTGCCTTCGCCATACGTGCAGCACATTCCATCAGAGTAAACATCAAACATTGTCAACGTATACAAACCATCTGCTAAGCAGGCAGTCTCCATAGCTGTCGCCTCGCCAGGACCGTATCCGTTTGATGCAAGAATATTTCCAGCGTCGTCAGCAATTTCCCAAGAAGTCTCAGAGGAATAATTATCAAAGACGAGATCGAGGGTTACCTCGTTCGCTTCGCACTGCGCAAGAGCAGCGGGAGCAGAATAAAAGTAAAGCGCGAACATCGCAATGATGCTACAACACTTTGTAAACGTGTTAAACATTTGATTTGGTTTTGGTTAGAATTCTCAGAAAATTTGGTAGAGACGAACGCTTTCGACTCGGTTAAAGAAAGCCAAAGTTGGCTTCATGAAACCTCCGTTTATGCCACGCCTTCGCATGGATGAAACTCAGTTTCGCGATAAATGTAGAGCAATGTCTTCTGAAATCCAATAAATCACAAAGGAATTTTTGGCAAATTTTAGATTGCTCATCGTTAGATTCTCGTCACTCAGCGCTTTTAGATGCCTGTTAGCCGAATTTTGAATTCAACTTACAGAAGGCAATCCCGCTGAGAATGAACAATTTAAGCGTTCGGTAGTTTTGCTGGTCAATTATGGAAAGGACAGAGCTCACCACATTTCAGCATGCCAGCTCATGGCAAAAGGAATGACCACTTTTCGTCGGCAACTTTCCATTTTTTGATGCACCACATTTACCACCTCCGTTTCATCCGAAATCCTGTGAGACTTTCGCAGCGCCCAGAAATCTGAATTTGATGCTTCGCACCACTTTTCACCAACCTTATATAGGTTGCTTTGTCGGTCAAACCAGTCCACGGGATTTTCCCAGCCATTCGTGCACTTCCTTAGATAGGCCACAGATGTGTCAATTGAGCATCCCGTCGCCGGTGCATTGGATTCATTCACTGCAATGAACAATAAGCGGTTGCCGCATAAACGCCAACTGGCCTCGAGGCGTTTACCATGCGCTTCCCAACCCGCTAAAAACCCCTCCAATCCTTCTAAGAATCCCTGCGCCTCCTGATGCGACAGGGCCCTGTTTGCAAAATAAACCCACGTCCGCGAATCGTCTGACATTGCTGACCAGTTCTCAGCGCATAAGTCCGCATCTTGTTGCCAAATAATCTGGTCGCTTTCCATATGCCAAAGGTAATGGACTGCAGTCAAAAGCCCGATTACAGGAGGCAAATGATGTGCATTGCATTAAAATCGAGTTAGAGCACTGCTTTTTTTCCAAATCCTAACGAAATTGCAGCCGTATGTCCGATTCAAACAACAGCTCCTCCGGCCTGATTTCGATCAGCCAACTCCGTCCGTACATCAAACTTCTGATGAAGAATTGGTGGCTCATTGTCATCATGGCAGGAACGGGATATGCGGCCGCTCGACTTATCACTCACAGGCAACTTTACGTATACAGTGCGTCCACGGAAGTACTCATCGCAAAAGACAAAGACTTGAGCTATCAGGAGCAAATGGGCGGAATGCTCAGACAAACATATCCGCGATTTGGTGGCACAGACACCAAGGACCAAGAGAGGATTTTACGGTCTTATGATCTCGTTGGACGCGCGGTCGATAAAATGCCTCTTGCCATTGACTATTTTCTTGTCGGAAGATTGAAAACGAGTCATGTCAGCGGATTTTCGACGCTTAACATCAGCGCTTCGCCCGAATTGTTCAATGGGAGCTATTTGGGTCGGGAAATTGATTTGTTCATTGAAGACGAAGCGCACTTCCGATTGAGCTATGGGACTCGCAACGGCGAGGTCAAGGAAATCATCCATCCATTTGGGGTGCCGCTCGAAGGTCCTGACTTGGCATTGACCATTGAATACAACGACCGGAGTATTTTCAATTTTGACAACCCGTCGGGGCCAACGGTCAATTTGGAATCGCTGGAAGTTGCTCGGAAACAACACTACCGGTTCAAAGTGTTCAGCCGCAACCAGCGCATCAACCAAATGCGCGGAGCGCTCAGGGTGAATAACGTCCTGGGAACAAGCATACTCACCCTCAGCTCTTCGAGTACTCTACCAGGCCGGCCAAAAACGTTTCTCAACATTCTAGGAACAGAGTTTGTCGAGTACACCAAAGAGGCTCGAATGGAATCCAGCCTAAAGACCGAAGCGTTCATCAACGTCCAGTTGGGAGAATTGATCAGCATCATGGATAGCCTGGAGATGATGGTGGATGGTTTCAAGGCTCAAAACGAAATCTTGGATCTGACGCGTGAGCAAAGCGAATTTTTCAATGCACTCGTCACACTGGAGACGCAGGAAAGGGAACTGCAATTTCGTCTCGAGGCGTTGACTTCGCTAAAAAGTTACCTCGCATCCGGATTGGAAACCAACAGCTTACCTCCTACCTCCTATCTCATTGACGAAGATCCCTTCCTCATCGAGCAAGTGGGAGCATTGTATCAAATGCGCAGTGAACGGACGCGCGCGCTGCTCGACGTAACAGAAGATAGCTATCAAATTCGCCGACTCGACAGCGCCATCAGCAACGCACGATTCACGGTCAAGCGTTACATCGAAGACACGCGCGTAGCGATTTCAGATCAACAACGCAGCGTGCGCATTCAAATCAATTCTTTGGAAGACCGCCTCAGTGGAATCCCAGCTACACAGCGAGACATTTTCAGCATGGAACGAAAACTTTCGGTCAATGAAAAGATGTACGTGTACTTGCTTGAAGCGCGGGCTCAAAACATCATTCAACGGGCAGGCATCGCACCCGAGGCCTCGATCATTGAAATTGCACGAAGCGCAGGAATCATTGGCCCAAACAAACAGCTGACCATTCGGAATTACACCATGTATGGAGCACTGCTGGCATTGGCCATTGCTTTTGCACGGATGCTGCTTTTCGAACGCATCGAATCCACCCAAGAACTCCGCGAAGCATCCGACATACCGGTTGTGGTAGGATTGCCGCACTATGCAGGCACTGAAGAAAACCCCATTGCCATTTTGGGCAACTCGCGTGCCCAAATCACTGAGGCCTTTCGAAGCCTTCGGACGAACCTGCAATACTTGCTGGCTAAGGAAGGTGCGAACACCATACTGATTAGTTCGTTGCACCCCGGCGAAGGAAAATCATTTGTGTCTTCCAACTTATCAACGGTGCTCGCCAAAACGGGCAAGAAAGTCGTGCTCGTCGATTTTGACATGCACAAGCCCAAGATTCACAAAAATTTCAAGCTTTCGAACCAACTCGGTCTCAGCACCTACCTCATCGGACGATGTTCAGCCGACGAGATGGGACAAGCTGGACCCGTGGACTCTCTGACCGTAATCACAGCAGGCCCCGTTCCGCCTAATGCTTCAGAACTTGTGATGAATGATCGAATGGATCCGTTGCTGGAGAAACTCCGAGCAGAATATGATTATGTCATCTTGGATACTCCTCCGATGTTGCTCATCACAGATGCACTGCTGCTCATGAGCAAAGTCGATACCGGACTGCTAGTGGCCAACACACAAAAGGCTACGAAACGTGGAATCAAGCACCTTGAGGAATTGCTTAACCAAAACAAACTCAGCCACGCTTCGCTTGTCATGAACAACATCCGAGCCACTCGATTCGGGCAGTATTACGCCAAGTATGCCTACAAATACGGCTACGGCTACGGCTACGGCTACGGCTACGGCTACGGAGGGTATGGAACAGGTACGTACGGCGACGAGCCAGAAACCCAAGCTTAACCAGAGGCTAATTCTCTGGCAGCTCAATGCTGCAAACACAAAATTAATCGCACCACTTCCCGCTTTTGGACAACCAGATGCAACAAAGCCATTGTTTGTAACGTCTTAGGTACTGGAAGCACACTTCGAATTGATTCGTATTTTTGTCAAGGAATAGACTTTGGTTCATGCCGATACCACTGAACACGAGCGCGTTGCGCAAAACATTTACAGGACTGGCTCCGCTGGCATTTGGCTTGTTGCTATCCTTCCACGCTTGGTCGCAGTTGGAAACCAGCATGCAATGCGTCCAAGTGAATCAAGCTGGTAATGCATCGGTCACGTGGGATGAGGCCATGGACCCCTCTGGCGTTTTCGAACAATACACCATTCACCTCTTCGAGCCTTCAAGCGGATTGGTTTTGGAAACGTACAACATTCCCAACCCTACAGATCCCGCGAATCCGTCGTTTGTGAACACCACCTACGACGCAAACACCACCGAATTGTGTTATTTCGTGGTGGCCGAAGGTCCTGCAGGGACCTTTGGACCTTCATCCGATACGCTTTGCAGCATTCACCTCACTGCAGACCCCGCGCTCACACCGGGAACTGTGGATTTGAATTTCAATAGCCCTTGGATCGCGAGTCAAAATCCCCCGGCGTTTGTTGAACCCCTTTCCGTAGAGTTGGAAGAAGCCGACGGATCGTGGAGTGAAATTGCTCTCGTCGCGGATAATGGTGGTATCATGACCGCCCCGTATAGTTTGAACGAATGCTCCGGAGATTTGGTGTTTCGCGTGCGACAGCCCAATGTTTTGGAATCCTGTGAGCAAGCATCAAACCAGGCAGGGTCAAGTTTGTCCGACGAATTCGACCCCGATCCGCCGCTGATCACAGCCGTTCAAGTGGATTATGCCTTTCAAGAAGCCCTCGTTGAATGGAACGCCAGCCCTGCCGCAGATCTTGCCGGCTACATCATTTACATCTGCAACGGTGGCTTTCAAATGGCGATTGATACGTTGTTTGATCCAACGGCAACATCTTATCTGGACTTAAATTCCAACGTGCAGGCGTACATCGAATCCTACAACGTTGCTGCATTTGATTCATGCTTTGTTGCGGGTGATCCGGATCCAGGTGCAGCCAGCGAGTTTTGTGCGAGCAGTATTTTTCTGAACACCACCACCACCAACTGCTCAGACCAAGCGACCTTAACGTGGACCGGTGGATTCAATTTGCCGGGAGATTTTGCGGGCTATGAAATTTGGATCAATGAAGAGAATCCCAGCGGGAGCAACAACTGGTCCGGCCTGCAAATGGTCCAAACGTTGGACGGAAACTTGAGTCAATGGGCGTTTGAAGGTGCAAACTTTGGCTCAACTTACCAATTTCATGTCGCAGCGCAAACGACTGATGGGACACCCATTCTTTCCAATGTGCGGACGCTCGAATTCAGTTACCCCGGCGCCCCAGAATTCACATCTTTACGCCGCGCAACGGTGAGCGACAGCGGTGCCGTGAATGTGGTTGTCGATCTCGATCCCAACTGCGTCGATGTGCACGCCTACACATTGCAGCGCAAGCGATCCGAAGACCTGGATTACTTAGACATTTCCACCCTTGAAGGAGTGGCCGGCATGACCCTTCAATTCGAAGATGCGACTGCCGATACAGATGCGATGAGCTACCAATACCGCGTACAAGTCTCAAATGACTGCGGCGATTCTGTAGGCATCTCAAACGTTGCAGCCACAGTGCATGTGGAAGGTATTTCCGATTATCAGTTGTTGCGAAACACTTTGCATTGGACACCATATGCCGATTTCCCAGGAGCCACAGCAAGCTATCGAATCTACCGCAAATCGAACAACGGTGGCACCACAGAAGTCTTAACGCAATTGCCAGCGAGCGTGCTATCCTTCGAAGATGATGTTAGCAATATGCTC
>MDTC01106412.1_pt1 | contig 32873 bp, 30 predicted proteins | sample 811181 | NCBI WGS metagenome assembly MDTC01 (sample SAMN05326644, study PRJNA326480) | marine metagenome | isolation source: seawater | place: Pacific Ocean: North | collected 2011
ACTGAGTTTCCGCCGACAACTGATCCGGCTTCGCCGACTCCTAAACTCGTTTCGAAATCAAGCAAACCTGCCTTGAAAATAGTGAAATAACCCCCTCCCCAAATTCTCTGTTTAATCGAGGTATTCAAAAACTTCTACCACCTTTGTTACTCCAGCAACATTCCGAGCTAAATTACCCGCTAGATTGCCTTCCTCTCGATGTACTAAACCCATTAAAAAAACTGCCCCGTTCTCTGTAACTACTCTTATCTGATCGGAGGGTACGGTTTTGTCTGCAAACATCAGAGTTCTAACCTTTGTAGCGATCCATGCGTCGTTTCCGCGAGCGATTAAGCTTGTTTTTCCCGCGACTTCAAGCTCGTTTTGTATAGTCTTAATTTTTAAACTGGCTTCACGTGCTATTTCTGTGACTCGGTTTTTGAGTTGTTCCGATTGCACTTGGCCTGTGATAAGCACGAACCCATTGTGACTCGTAACGTCGATATTCGATTTTTTCAGCTCAGGTTCTTGCGCACGGACATTTACTCCTATTTTAGTCTCTATCGCCTTATCTTCAACCAGAGCTCCGGTTGTCCTCTCGGTTGGATCTTCAGTCAGCCCATCTGGCCCTGTAGTTTGCACAAGGACTGTAGTGCATGAAGAAAGGAGAACAAAAAACGGGAAAAATTGTTTGTAATATCGTGTCATATATTTTCACCTCCAAAGAGCTTGTTATCTATTAGGTCACATAAGCAATGTATTATGACCAGGTGAACCTCTTGTATTCTAGCTGTTCTATCTGATGGAACTCGAATTTCGATATCGTTTTTACGAAGTTCGGAAGCGATTTTCCCTCCATCATTTCCCGTTAGCGCAATAACGCTCATTTCCCGCTCATGGGCTGCGCCTATGGCTTGAACAATATTTGTTGAGTTTCCGCTTGTAGAGATAGCGAGGAGTGTATCGTTTGCCATTCCTAAAGCTAGAACTTGCTTTGAAAATATCTCTTCATAGCTATAATCATTAGCTATAGCTGTAATAGTCGACGTATCGGTACTAATTGCTATAGCTGGAAGCCCGGGCCTTTCTTTTTCAAATCGGTTCAGTAATTCAGCAGAAAAGTGCTGAGCGTCTCCTGCCGAGCCACCATTTCCGCAGCTTAAGATTTTACCATTATCGAGCAAGCTTTTAAGCATAACCTCTGCAGCATTTAAAATTGGTGCGGCTAGCTTTGCAGCAGAAATTCGCTTGACTTCGATACTGTCTTCAAAGTGTTTAGTTATTAGGTTCTCAAAGGACATTAATAAGGCTCCGGTATTATTTCTGTATCGGCAAACGATGTTTTTTTTTCAGGTTTTCTTGAGATTAATATATATGTTGACACATTGTTCCAAGATGTTTGAATACTTCTTTTAAAAGGTGCGTGGTTGCCTAGTGTGCGATTTCGTGCATCTTTAGCCGGATGGAATAGACGGCTAACTTTTATCATTTCATGGGTTTTTACTGAGGAGAGAGCGGTTTTAATTTTCTAAAAGAATAGCCGCAAGGCCTTTTTTGAACACAGCAGGAGTAAGGGTTCGGTGAATTTGATTCGATCGATCGATTGTCAGCCCACCTGTAGCACCTTTGATAACATTAAGACTTTTCGGATCAAGCAGCTCTAATTGAGGGTAAAGAGAAAATGCATCAGCACCAAGTGCGCGGAGCCTTTGCAAGATTCCTTGGTCTTCAGGTAACGACTGATCTAGCGTTTTTCTGTTGCGCAGTTGGCTATGAATCATCCAAGGTGCGTCAACAAATATAATGCCATTGAGGTCTAAGTTGGCCTCTGGATTGTCATAACCGTTGTATACTGACGGCAGTGAGTAGACCGGAATGTTTTGAGCATAATAGAAGGCTAATGTCGGTTTTATCTGTCTCGCTTGTGCGGGGTTAGAAATTAAAAATATGAAATCTATATCTTTTCTTCCTCTTGGAATTTGTAACACATTGTTCCGAGGAATTGTTTGAATTAAGGCCCTTGCGCGAGATTCGCTTTCTTGAATTTTCAAAAAGTCTTTCACAAGAGAGCTGTAGTCCGTTTCTTGTTGATAGCTAATTTTTGCTGCTACCTGACCACCTAAGTCGAGCCAAGATTTTTCGAATAGTTCTTCTAAGCGTTTATAATCTGGTCCGTTTGGCGTAATTATTGCGGCTGTTTGATGGCCGGCTTTTGATGCTAAGGAAACTATTTCTTTCACTTCGTCCTCCGGAGAGAGGCCGAATTGATAAAATTTGGCTCGGCTTGTCATTGCTGAACTAGCGCCCTCTGCAATAAATTCTTTTTCGCTTACATAATTTAGCGCAAGGGTCGGTATTGGAAGGTTTTTGAGTCTGTAAAGATCGATGACTTGGGCCTTGTCAAGAGGCCCTATAACTAGATCGACACCCTGTTCCACTGCTTCACGGTAAATGGAAGAGATCTCTGAAGATGTTTCTATGTTATAAAACTTAATTTTAGGGACGTCGCGTGATATGCGTAACTCGTCGTAGTAGGCACTTAAAAAGCCCTGTTTAATGGCGTTTCCAACCGGAGTTTTCAGAGGCAAAATCACGCCAATAAATTTTGGACGATTGTCCCAAGCTAATTCAAGTCTGGCTATTTCTGAGGGTAAGATTGAGGCAGCAGGGTGCTGTGCCCAAGTTCGACGCCATCTTGCCACGGCATCCAGTTGCCGACGAAGGCTGTAATTCTCTGATCTCAATCGTCTTGCGAGCTCAAGCCAACCCCGAGAGTCGTATGTATCAGATGTGCTTGCGACAAAATCAAGCTGTGTTTCATTCAGACGGCTGAGAGCTGCCCAAACCAAGTCCGAGGTATTTTGTGATTGAGGTGCTAAATGCTCATATGATTCTAATAAATCGGTCGCAGCTGCGAATTTGTTTAGCATTAGAAGACCGCGGCTTTTCTGAAAGAGCCATTCTGCTGATAAATCAGCACTAACTTTTTCGATATCAGATGTTTTTATCAAGCTAAGTTGTTCTAGGGCTGTGGTGGGCTCTGTAAATTCATAGGATAGACGAGCAAGTAAAACAGTAGACTGCATGCGGATAGAGGGGTCTGTTACTTTATCGCCGTTGTTTTTTAACAGGCTTTCCATTCTGCTCGCGACCTTTGGCGCAAGCGAACTATTGTTCTGCTCAGAGGACAAAGTTAAAGCTGTATTCCAATTGATCAGCGCTTGGTTGAAGGAACCGATATTTTCGAGCTCATGCGCTTGCGACATTAGTGATTCAATATCGATTCCGCTGGCTACCTTCTCTGTTTGAAGTTTTTGGGTTCCGCATCCAGTTATGAGCAACCCGATGCTCAAATAGCTTAGTAAGGTTAATATTATTTTTTTTAACGTCGAAGGATGTGTCATTTATTAACCGTGGTAGATAATATTCGGATCATTTTTAAAACAAAACCTGTCGAATCGTTTTGAAAGACTTCAATATGCTATGTTAAGAGGCAGGCAGGCGCAATTGTTGCGTCGATTAATTACTTACAATAGGTGGTTCAAGTTGGAATCGCAACCATGACGGATAAATTGTATGACAGGTAAATTATATGTTGTGGCCACCCCAATAGGTAATTTGGAAGACATCACTCTGCGAGCAATCGAAACTCTCAAAAACTGCGATCTTATCGCAGCGGAGGATACGAGGCGCAGTCGGAAATTGCTTAATCATTATCAGATCAAAACAAGGTTGACTTCCTATCATGACTATACAGCTTCTCGTGATGTAGAGGGATTGCTAGCGCTGCTGGAGGATGGTGCTAAAATTTCGTTGATCTCGGATGCGGGGACGCCATTGATTTCAGATCCAGGTTACAGAATTGTGGCCCTGGCTAGAAAAAAAGGAATTCTTGTGTACCCCATCCCTGGGGTGACAGCGCTTGCCGCCGGCTTGAGCGTGGCTGGGTTGCCGACAGACCGCTTTGTATTTGAGGGGTTTTTACCGGCCAAGGAGGCTGCTCGTCGCCGCAGGTTGGAGGCGTTAAAAAATGAATCGCGCACTATTGTGTTTTACGAGTCGCCTCATCGACTTCGGGTTAGTTTGCGAGCTATGGCTGATGTATTTGGTCAATCAAGAGGAGTTTTTCTCGCTCGCGAGCTTACGAAGCGGTTTGAAAATCACTTTTATGGTGACGTTGCTTCTGCGCTAGCGTGGATTGATGAAAACAATGATCGAGGCGAGTTTGTCATAATCGTCGAGGGACGCAAGCAAGAAGTTAGCCTGACGTCATCAGAAGAGAGGGCCTTAGAGATCGTTTCTATCCTTCAAGAAGACTTACCTGTGAAACGTGCAATAGCTGCTGCGGCTCGTATAAATGGAGTTAGGAAAAATTCGCTCTATCAACTGTACCTTGCAAAAAAAAATAGTTCGATTACGTAACATATGCTGCGCAGGCTTCTTGTTCTTTTCTTCAATCTGCAATAGGATCCTTTATGAGTCAGCCGGGCAATTGCTGTTCTCATTTTTCCGTAAGTGAGGAGAGAGGAAAGTCCGGGCTCCGAAGAGCAGAGTGCCAGGTAACTCCTGGGAGGCGCGAGCCTACGGCTAGTGCAGCAGAAAACAAACCGCCACGGCACCTCGGTGCGGAGGTAAGGGTGAAATGGTGCGGTAAGAGCGCACCGCGCGACTGGTAACAGTTCGTGGCAAGGTAAACCCCACTCGGAGCAAGGCCAAATAGGAATCATTTAATGCTGCTCGCATTTGATTCGGGTAGGCCGCTAAAGATTTGTGGTGACTCAAATCTTAGATGAATAATTGTCCTAGACAGAACCCGGCTTATAGGCTGGCTCAATTCAATATAAATTCCTCCTAGGCCCTTATCTGTAATTTGCTTACTCGAAAGTTGCAGAATTGTTGTCAGACTTTCTGTCCTATGGTTTGATAAATTCAGGATTAAGACGCTTTGTATAGATGCTGCCTGGCTTTAAATCCAGAGTCTTATATATTTCTTTTTCTCCCTTCCCCCCCCCGTCCCTTTTTGTTTAGGTTTGATTAAAATTGCTTTTAAGTTAAATAAGTGGTATCCAGTGGTTTAAAGTGGGATAATATGGTGAATTGTGGCGTTATGCCTCGCTTAGCTAAAAAGACTTTAGAGAATGTTTCGAGGAATCAACAACGTAAATTTGGATGTTAAAGGCAGGCTTGGTCTGCCTTTAAGATATCGTGAGCACTTAACTGAGAGTAATGTTGAGCAGCTGGTTATCACTATCGATACAAATCATAAGTGTTTGCTTCTTTATCCGCTTAGGGAGTGGGATCGTATTGAAAGAGAAATCGAATCATTGTCTAGTTTTGAGCATATGTCTCGCCGCGTCAAACATCTTCTGATTGGTCACGCTACAGATTTAGATATTGACAACAATGGTCGGATATTAATTCCACGAGAGCTAAGGCTCTATGCTGATTTAGAAAAACATGTATCTCTTGTTGGCCAGGGAAAGAAATTAGAGATCTGGGATCAGGCTGCTTGGGTGACACAAAGGGAGCTTTGGTTTAGTGATCCTCTAACGGCGCAGGAGTTGCCTGATAAATTGAAAGCTTTGGCGCTCTGAATGGGCATTGGCAATCTATATCTCTATTGAGGAGCGATTAGAGTCCGATATGGAATACGATGAGCATCAGGGGATATTAATCGAGGAGGCAATCCAGGCCATGGTATACGATACCTCTGGTAACTATGTTGATATGACCTTCGGTCGCGGAGGGCATGCTCAGAGAATGCTCCATAGTCTAGATGATTCCGCTCGATTGTTGGTTTTAGATAGAGATCCAGAAGCGATTCAAGTAGCAAAAGAATTGGCAGAAACAGATGATCGAGTTACCTGGGCTCATGAAAGATTTGGCAATCTTGGTGAGTTAGTAATTGAAAGTGAGAGTTTGCAGGGAGTTTTGTTTGACCTTGGAGTTTCTTCTCCACAATTGGATGACCCACGAAGAGGGTTTAGTTTTCTACGAAATGGGCCACTTGATATGCGCATGGACTCTAGCAGAGGGTTTTCGGCTGCCGAGTGGATTAGTTCGGCCTCTGAGGAGGAAATTTCAGACGTTATTTATCGGTATGGGGAAGAGCGGCATTCGCGCCGTATGGCCAAGCGTGTTGTAGAAGCTCGCCGCTTGAAGCCTATATCAACAACGTTGGAATTGGCAGAGCTGTTTAAGGCGGCCCATCCCTCTTGGCAACGAGATCGGCACCCAGCTACAAAAGCTTTTCAAGCTATACGCATCCATGTCAACAACGAACTAGATGAGTTGTCTCAAGGTTTAGATATTGCCTTAGATCGTCTCTGCGTTGGAGGGCGAATAGTTGTTATCAGTTTTCATTCTCTTGAAGATCGCATAGTTAAGCGCTTCATGAGTCGGCACACGAGAGGGGATGATTTTCCGCGAGGGCTTCCAATAACCGAATCCGAGCTCCGTCCACGTTTAAAGTTGATAGGCAAGCCACGGAGGGTTTCGTCGTTGGAACTGGCTGATAACGTCAGGTCTCGGAGTGCGATTATGCGGGTTGCTCAAAAAATTAAGTAAATATTCCATGAGTTTTTGATTTTGTTTGGCAGGAGTTTTGATATGAGGGCAAATCGCCGTATAGAAACAGATCTCTCTTATTCTCGGACATCTCGCTCACCCAAACTGATTGAACAAATAGGCCTATTTGACACAACTACTTTTGCGTTTCTTCTTCTTGTGTTTTTTGCTTCGGCTTCTGGGATATCTGTAATACGTGCCACCCATGATTACCGTCATCTTTTTATTAGTCTACAGGAGGCTCGGGAACACTCAAATCAGTTGGGTGTGATATGGGGGCAATTGTTAATTGAGCAAAGCACATTTGGCGTAGATGGACGAATCGAACAAAAAGCGGTTGAGCTTTTGGAAATGCGCGTGCCTGCGGTGGAAGAAATTGTTATGGCAAAGTTTTAATGTCTCCGTGCCAGAGAAGGAGTGTCTGATAATGGACAAAAATAAAGGAGAACGTTTGAGAGAGCCTTATCGACAAGTGCGCGGGCGTTCTTTAGGGAGAGGAAATTGGCAAAAATTTTGGCGTCTTAATTTTCTATTATTTTTGATGTTCGTTTGTGTCGGAATTGTTAGCTGGAGATTAAGTTCGGTGCAGATACTGAATCGTTCATTTTTCCAAAATGAAGGAAGAAACCGAACAATCCGAACGGTCCCCCTTGAGGCTAGCAGAGGATTGATTCTTGATCGTAATGGGGAGCCGTTGGCAGTAAGCACTCCCTTAACTTCAATTGGAATAAATTTAAAGAACACCGAGCTTGACCGCAGTGAAATTTTGGCTCTCGCTAATACACTGGGTCTTAACGGTGATGTTTTGGCTAGCCGGATTCAGAATAATTTAGGTATGGGTAGGAATTTTATCTATATAAAGAGACACCTACCCCCGACTGAGGCAGATCAAGTCTTGAATCTTGGCGTTCCGGGAGTAGAGTCTCGAACAGAGTACCAAAGATTTTATCCTCAAGGGGAGGTCGCTGCACATATAGTCGGCTTTAGTAATGTCGATGATGTGGGTCAGGAAGGCCTCGAGTTAGTGTACGACGAATATCTAAAGGGAAGTCCGGGTAAAAGGCAGGTTGTTGAGGATGGTAGAGGGAACATCTTGGAGGAAATAACTACGCTTAAGAATGCGGAGCCAGGAAATAATTTAGAGTTAAGTATAGACTTTAGGTTGCAAAATCTCGCCTACAAGGAGCTCAAGGCCGAGTTTGTTAAAAGGCGAGCCAGATCGGCAACAATAGTTGTTTTAGATGTTTCGACTGGAGAAGTTCTTGCGATGGCCAATCAGCCCTCCTACAACCCCCATAACAAAAGCAATCTGACCGATTTTAGTTTAATGCGCAATCGCGCTTTAACAGATGTTTTTGAACCAGGTTCAACGGTGAAAGCGTTCACGATCGCCGCGGCGTTAGAATCTGGCATGTATCACCCAAGTACAATTATAGAGACTAGTCCTGGGTGGATGATGGTTAATGGAAATGAAGTTAAGGACATTCATGATTACGGTACTTTAGAGTTGAGTCAGGTAATTACAAAGTCGAGCAACATCGGAACTAGCAAAATTGCCTTTGATATCGGGCCCGAGCCGATACGCGATCTTTTAGAGCGAGTTGGGTTTGGGCGAGCCACTGGAACTGGGTTTCCGGGAGAGCGCTCAGGAGTTCTTCCTAGCCCAGTAAGGTGGAGTAAAATCGAGACAGCAACACTGTCATACGGTTATGGCCTTTCTGCTACAGCATTGCAATTGGCTCAAGCATATTCAGTTATCGCTGATCGAGGCATCCTTAAACCTGTAAGCTTAATAAAGCTCAGTGATGAGGAGATCAATAGTTTGCCGCGCCAAAAAGTTCTAAGTTCTGAGCTGAGTTTGCAGGTTCTCGATATGTTGAGTTCGGTGGTCGATGTTAGTAGAGGCGGTTCTACGGTTGGAGCCAAAGTTCCTTTTTACAAGGTCGCCGGCAAAACAGGGACGGCTCACGTGGTTGGAGACAGTGGATATGAAGAGAATCTTCACAACTCTTTATTTGTTGGATTAATACCAGTTTCAAAACCAAAACTTGTGATAGTGGTCGTTATTAATGAGCCAAAAGGAAGTGAGCATTATGGAGGGCAAGTCGCTGCGCCGGTATTTTCTCGAGTAGCATCTGGGGCTATGAGGGTCTTAAATATTGTTCCAGACGATGTGCCGTTGTTGTTATCGGCTGGGGAGCAATAAGAATAGTGAATCTCTCCTCACCTGCAAAGAACGCATCGCGGCTCAGAGAGTTGTTAAAGGGGCTTCACAATATTCCTGACTTTGATCGACATGATGTTGAAGTTAATGGAATACAGATTGACAGTCGAATAATTTCAAAAGGTGATCTTTTTATTGCTTGTCGTGGTCGAAACTGGGACGCAAGAGATTTCGTCGCGAAAGCAATTGATGCAGGTGCCAGGGCTGTTTGCGTCGATGCAGACGATGACTGGCACGATGTGCAAATTGTCGGCGAGGTTCCTGTCGTTGCAATTAACAATTTATCAGAAAATGTTAGTCTAATCGCTGGTCGGTTTTATGATCACCCAAGTGATGACCTCTGTTTGATTGGTATTACTGGAACAAATGGTAAAACCTCATGTTGTCAGTTTGTTGCTCAAATTTTTGAGGGCCTGGGTCTAAGCGCTGGAACAATCGGCACCTTAGGATTCTCAATGGGTTCTGGGGATCAATGCTTTCCAGTTCCTGGAAATCTGACGACTCCCGATTCAGTGCATATTCAAAAGGGGCTGCGAATACTTCGAAACTTTGGTGCTCGAGTTGTACTTATAGAGATGTCATCTATTGGTTTAGATCAGCACAGGGGTGCGGCACTGAATTTCAATTCAGCGGTTTTCACCAATTTGACAAGGGATCACTTGGATTATCATGAAAATATTCAAGATTATGCTAAATGTAAGAAATCGCTCTTCTTAATAGATAGCTTGGAATCTGCGGTGGTAAATCTCGATGATCCGTTCAGTAGAGAGATAATTGAGGAGCTCAATCAAGATATTAAGCTTTGGACATATAGCAAAAAAAATCCTAAGGCATCGATATATGCTGATGAAATTATACTACGTGAGGAGGGCTATTATATGCAACTTCATACCCCTATCGGTTCGATGGAGATCGAAGGGTCCTTGCTTGGTTCCTTCAATATATCAAATGTCCTGGCTTCTATCGCAACGGTTTTTTCAACGGGACTTTCCAACGCGACTCAATTGACGGATTTCTGTACTTGCGTACAAAATCTTCGACCTGTTGATGGGCGGATGCAGCTCATAGATGTAGCGACGGACGTTACGGTTTTGGTTGATTATGCTCATACTCCAGATGGGCTTCGAGCAGCACTGAATGGTGTTCAGCCACATGCCTCTGCGGAAATATGGTGTGTTTTTGGCTGCGGAGGCGAGCGTGATGTTGGGAAACGCTCCCGTATGGGGAGGATTGTCGAGGATTATTCTTGTACGGCGGTCGTCACAGACGACAATCCTAGAGCCGAAGATGGGGACAAAATCATTAAGGATATTCTCAAGGGGTTTAAAGACCCTCAAAATGTAAAGATTATAAGAGATCGGGCCAAGGCGATTTCCTATGCCATAAATTCTGCGAAGCCCAAGGCTTTGATTCTTATCGCAGGGAAAGGTCACGAAAATTATCAAGAAAAAAATGGGATCAGAACGATGTTTAACGATGTGGATTGCGCACGACATGAGCTTTTAAAACGCAAGGAAAAATAAAATGATTGGTTCACAATCGCTCAATTCGCTTGCTCAAAATCTTAATCCCGCTGTTAAAGAAGCGCTCATCGAATTCTCAAGTATCTCCACTGATACTCGATCCTTGAAAAAAGGTGATTGCTATATTGCGTTGATTGGAGATCGTTTTGATGGCAACGATTTCCTAGAGGTGGCAGCAGCATCGGGCGCAGTGGCCGTTATTTGCAGCAGAGCTGTTGATATTAAAATCCCTTCGCTAGTGGTAGAGGATACTCAGCTGACTTTGTCTGCGATTGCTAAGGAAAATCGTGTGAGGAGCGGCGCCACTTTAATTGCTTTGACTGGTAGCCAAGGAAAAACTTCCGTTAAAGAAATGTTGGGTTTGATTTTAAGCCGAAATGGAAAAACCCTTACAACTAAAGCAAATCTCAATAATACGATTGGAGTTCCGTTGACATTAATTGAGCTCACAGGAGAAGAAAAGTTTGCAGTAGTTGAGATGGGAGCAAATGCTAAAGGAGAAATAGCTAGAAGTGTCGGTGTCACAAAACCTAATATTGCTCTAATAACGAATGCTAATTCGGCCCATTTGGATGGTTTTGGGTCTTATGAGGGCATTGTGCAAGCTAAGGGCGAAATTATAGACGGTCTTGGTCGGGATGGCGTTGCGGTTTTAAATGCAAATCAAAAAAGTTGTGATAAATGGGTTGAGCGAGCTGGTTCGAAAACTGTCAGATTGTTCAGTTATGGGATGCGTAATAAAAGCGCTGATTACCAATGCTCTCTGGCCAGATTCAACCCGGCGGGGGATATAAGTTTTGATCTTTTTTGCCCTCAAGGGGAATTATCGATTACTTGGCCGCTCTTGGGTGAGCACAACGTAGAAAATGCTCTTGCTGCGGCTGCATGTGCTCTTGAGAGCGGTGTCAGTTTAGAGCACGTTAAAGAAGGTCTCATGAGAATGCGACCTATTCCGGGGCGCTTATATTCAAATAAAGGTATCAACTCGTGCACTGTTATTGATGATACGTATAACGCTAGCCCAAGCTCCTTTTATGCTGCAATAAATGTGCTGGCTTCTCAAGGTTCCGTGGAGACCGATCGAACTATTTTAGTTGTTGGTGACATGCTGGAGCTTGGCGGTGAAGCAGAAATGTTTCACAAAAGGTTGGGGGCTGAAGCGAGGTCAGCTGGTATTACAGATTTGTGGGCAATTGGGGTTTTTGCAGACTCAATTGTTAAATCGTTTGGGGCTGGTGGCGTTTCTTATGATCAAATCGAAGATGTGTATGCTGAATGCGTGAAGGCGGCGCAACCAGGAGTCATATTTTTAGCAAAAGGTTCCAGAGGCTCCAGGATGGAGCGGGTTGTAGATGTTCTGATGGTGACCGATAACTAGGGTAATAACTGACACTGATTTGTAAAGAGTTTAAATCTGATTGAGGTATTCGATGCTAGTCTGGCTATTTAACAGCTTAATGCAATTTAATAATGACTTTGGAGTTGTTCAGTATCTTTCTGTGAGAAGTATTTTTAGTTCGATAACAGCTCTTGGCGTTTCGCTTGCTATTGGACCAATCCTTATTCGACATTTGGGTCAACGCGATATAGGGCAGGTTGTCCGCGGTGATGGACCGCAGACTCATTACTCAAAAGCTGGGACACCGACCATGGGTGGGGCACTGATATTGATAAGCATTACCATAAGTACTTTTTTGTGGTCAGATTTGAATAATCATTACGTTTGGATTTTGCTTTTGACTACTTTGCTTTTCGGTCTCATCGGATGGGTGGACGATTATCGAAAGGTTTTTGAAAATAATTCAGCAGGTCTCTCAGCGAGGTGGAAATACTTTTGGCAGTCGCTGGTTGGATTGGCCGCGTCCCTTGTTCTTTACTACAGTGCCTCAGGGCCCTCGGAAATAAGCTATGCGGTGCCATTTTTTAAAACTATCGCCATAAATGTTGGTGTGGTCTATGTTGTCATCAGTTATTTTTTTGTTGTTGGTTTTAGTAATGCTGTAAATCTTACTGATGGGCTTGATGGTTTGGCTATATTGCCTTCGGTTTTAGTAGGTGGCGCGTTGGGAGCAATTGCTTATTTAGCGGGCAATGTTGAGTTTTCCAATTATTTGAATATTCCTTACATAGAGGGTGCTGGGGAGATAGCGGTGTTTTCTGGAGCTTTGGTTGGAGCCGGCTTAGGATTTTTGTGGTTTAACACCTACCCAGCTCAAATTTTCATGGGCGATGTAGGGTCGCTGGCACTTGGTGCCTCTCTAGGTATTATGGCGATTATTGCAAGACATGAGATTGTTTTAGTCATTATGGGTGGAGTGTTTGTGGCCGAGACCTTGTCTGTAATATTGCAGGTTATTTCCTTTAAATTTCGTGGGAAAAGAATTTTCAAAATGGCTCCGTTGCATCATCATTTTGAGTTATCTGGATGGCCAGAGCCTAGGGTAATTGTTCGATTTTGGATTATCACATTTGTCTTGGTTTTAGTTGGTCTTGCTACCTTAAAACTGCGTTGAGCGGGCATGTATGAAGGGTTTTTGATGACGAAGAATACAATAATTCTTGGTATGGGACAGACTGGCTACTCTGTTGCTCGTCATTTATCAAAAAAAGGGGAAGCATTTAGTGTCGCGGATTCGAGACAAGCACCTCCTTTGATGGAAAAGTTCCGGGCCAATTTTCCGGATATTAAAATTAGGCTTGGAAATTTTTCTGCTCAAGAATTAATTGGCGCTGATCGGTTAATTGTGAGTCCGGGATTAAACTTAAAACAAGAAGCAATTGCGGCGGCCTGCGCTGCAGGTGTTGAGATTACAGGCGATATCGATATTTTTTCAAAGGACGCCGATGCTCCGATAGTGGCGGTGACTGGGTCAAATGGGAAAAGCACCGTCGTTTCAATGCTTGCAAAGATTCTCCAGGCAGATAACAAGGAATTTGGACTGGGTGGAAATTTAGACGGTGAGCAATGCAGACCCGCTCTGGATCTTTTGGGCGATGAATCGGTTGAATTTTACATCCTAGAGCTTTCGAGTTTTCAACTGGAGACTACTCAGTCGTTAAACGCCTACATCGCTATGATTCTCAATCTGGCTGATGATCATATGGATCGTTACCGAGATCTGGATTCATATCGCTCCGCAAAGAGAAAAATTTTCAACGGTTGTTTGAATGTCGTTGTTGATAGAAATGACAACGAAAGTAGGTACGCTGAAAACCTTGGTGTTCCAGTTTTTTATTTTGATTCGATGAAATATTGTAAATCCGATGTTGGCCTCTGTCGTGATGAAAATGATCATTGGATTAAGCTGGGTGACAAAAACGTGATTCGAGTGAAAGATTTGCAAATTAATGGAAAGCATAACCTCAACAATGCGCTTGCTGCAGCTACTTTGGGAGTAGCATTAGGCTGCAAGTCGAGCTCGATTGCTAATGGTTTGCGCGAATTTGAAGGGCTTGATCACCGCTGTCAATTTATAAGATGTGTAAGGGGGGTTGATTTTTACAACGATTCAAAATCGACCAATGTTGGTTCCCTTCTCGCTGGTTTGCGAGGTTTCGTGCAAAGAAAAAAAAAGTTAATTCTGATTGCAGGCGGCGACGGAAAAAGAGCTGATTTTCGTCAGTTAACCAGTTCGGTTTCTGAAGCGTGTGATGAAGTTATTTTAATTGGATCGGCAGCCGAAGAGATTAGTTTTTGCTTGGATGAAAAAACCAAGCGAACTCGGGCTGGCGATCTTGAGGAGGCGGTTCTGCTTGCATCAAAGGCAGCTGAACCATCTGGCGTAGTGTTGTTTTCACCTGGCTGTGCAAGCTTCGATATGTTTTCTGATTTTCGGCACCGCGGTGAAACCTATAAAAAATATGTTGATCAACTTTAGATCTCAAGCATGATGAGGTTGCAGTCAGGAGGTTTTGTGAAAAATTTCGCAGGCAAGATATCCTCGCCCAGGGGTAATCTGCGGCCAAGTCAAATTCGAAACAGTCGGGGTGTGGTCGCTGAATTAAATATTGTTGCTGTCGCTTCTGTTTTGTTACTTGCGACCGGGCTCATAATGATGACTTCCGCCTCAATAGAAACTGCTAGCAGTAACTATAATGAACCGTTCTATTTTTTAGCACGACAGGTTGTGTTTATGGCTGTCGGAATTATAGTGGCAATTTTTGCAATTTTTACTCCAATGTCTTTTTGGAAAGGTGCATCGCCGAGTTTGCTGATTTTTTCATACATTCTTTTAATTTTAGTTTTTGTCCCCGGCCTGGGTCACGAGGTAAGGGGAAGCGCGCGTTGGATTTCGCTTGGGTTTTTTAATTTGCAGCCATCAGAGTTAGCAAAACTTTTTATGGTTTTTTACGTTGCGTCTTACTTGGAAAAAAATATAAATGAAATAAAAGACAATTGGGGTAAGTTTTTGTGGCCGCTAGGTGTCGCAGGTTTTGCAGCAGCGTTACTCCAACAGGAGCCAGATCATGGTGCTATGGTGATTTTATTAGTCACAGTTTTCTGTCTTGTTTTTTTGGCAGGAGCGAAGCTTATTCGCGTGCTAAGTCTGCTTCTTTTATTCGGGGTTGTTGGAGTGCTCGTGGCTAGCACAAAGCCGCATGTGCTTGCCAGATTTGTTTCATTTATGGATCCATTTGATCAACAGTATGTTTATACGTCAGGTTATCAGCTTGCGCAGTCACTCATTGCGTTTGGTAGAGGCGAGGTGTTCGGAGTGGGGTTGGGAAATAGTATTCAAAAGCTTTATTTTCTCCCAGATGCGCACACAGATTTTGTGCTGGCTATAATTGCTGAAGAACTTGGTATGGTTGGCGTTTTAGTTGTTGTCACGTTGATAGGGGCCTTAGTGTTGAGTGCATTTTTCATCGGGAAGAAAGCCCAGGCGCAGAATAGATTATTTGAGGCGTTTGTTAGCTATGGAATTGGATTGTTATTCATCGGTCAGGCTCTGATAAATATTGGTGTAAATATTGGGCTGATGCCCACAAAGGGTTTGACCTTTCCATTTTTAAGTTACGGTGGTGCAAGCTTGATCGTCAGCTGCTTAATGTCTTCATTATTGATGCGAATTCAATTTGAATCAGGGCATGCTTTAGTTAACAAAGCCAACCAATAGGTCCTGATCATGGTGAAAAAGCGCAGGGTTCTAATAATGGCTGCTGGCACTGGAGGTCATGTTTTTCCGGCTTTGGCAATTGCAGAGCAATTAGCGTTGAAAGGAGCTGAAATCCACTGGATGGTTACTCGGAGAGGAATGGAAGCTGATTTGTTGGCTAACTCGGGCTATGTTCTGCATAGAGTTACAGTAGAGGGTCTTAAAGGTAAGGGAATCTTTAAAATCATGAGTGCGCCACTTATGTTATGCAAGGCTGTTTATGAATCGCTTAAAATATTTTGGGTAGTTAAACCAGATTGTGTTTTAGGAATGGGTGGGTTTGTTTCTGGGCCTGGTGGAATGGTCTCAGTGTTTTTGAGAAAACCACTTGTGTTACATGAACAAAATGCTGTTGCCGGATTTACCAATAAAATTCTTGCAAAGTATGCATACATGGTTTTTGAATCTTTTCCTGGGACGTTTAATGATTCGAAAGTTAATCTGCAGACGGTTGGAAATCCATTGCGAAGGTCGATAATCGACCTGGCAATTAAAGATGTAGGGTTAAGGCAATGGGATCATTCTATACGTCTTCTGGTGTTAGGGGGCAGTCAGGGTGCTCGGGCTATAAACGATGTCCTTCCCACTTTATGTTCTCAATTTAACGGACAAACAAATCTTTTAGTGCGACATCAAACTGGTCAGGTTGATTTTAAGGAGACATGCGCGGCTTACTCTAGCGCCGGTGTGGATTTGGACAATGGTCACGTTTTATGCACACCATTTATTAAGGATATTGCTGAAGCGTATGCCTGGGCTGATGTGGTTTTATGTAGGTCCGGCGCCAGCACTTGTTCCGAAATAGCTGCGTTAGGCCTGCCCGCTATTTTTGTTCCATATCCATTTCATGCAGATAGGCAGCAATTTCATAATGCTCAATTCCTTGTAGAAAAAAGAGCTGCAATCTTGGTGCCTCAGCAAGAATTAACGGCGAATAGGATTGAAGAATTGCTACGATCTTTCGAAGTTGATCATAGTAAATTAAATAAAATGCATTCTCAAAAAATTGAAACTAACTTCTTGGCAGCTGATCAAATAATCGCTGAATATTGCCTGGAGAGAGCGAATGCTTGAACAAAGAATAGAAAGCTTTGTCCCAGAAATGCGACGTATTAAAACGATTCATTTTATTGGAATAGGGGGGGCAGGGATGAGCGGCATTGCTGAAGTGTTGCTCAATCAAGGATATAAAATCACAGGGTCCGATGTGCTTTCTTCGGCTAATACGGACCGACTAAAGAAGATGGGAGCTAAAATTTACATTGGGCATCAAGCGAAAAATATTGAGAGATCAGACGTTGTTGTCTATTCAAGCGCGATCGATGCCGATAATCCTGAAATGGTTGCAGCTAATAGCACGGTTAAGCCATTGATTCCGAGGGCGGAAATGCTTTCAGAGTTGATGCGTTATAGGCATTCTATAGCAATCGCAGGAACACATGGAAAAACTACAACTACGAGCTTGTTAGCCTCTGTTTTGGCTGCTGGCGGAGCAGATCCAACTTTCGTAATTGGCGGTTTATTGAACAGTGCGGGGGCCAATGCGGGTCTCGGGACGAGTAATTATTTAGTTGCTGAGGCTGATGAGAGCGATGCATCGTTTATGCATCTTCAGCCAATTGTTGCAGTGGTTACCAATATTGAAAATGACCATATGGGCACTTATGGCGGAGATATTAGCAAATTAAAGGAAGCGTTCTTAAGCTTTCTTCATAATTTGCCTTTTTACGGGCTTGCAGTTTTATGTATCGATGACCCGGCTATTCGTGAGCTTTTGCCGAAGATCTCTAGACCCAAGCTTACTTATGGGGTCTCTGAAGATGCCGATTTTAGGGTTCAAAACGTCAGTCAAAAAGGCATCGTCACTCGATTCGACATCTTTCGCAAGGAGCTGGGCACGGTCCTCGAATTGACCTTGAATATGCCTGGGGCGCATAACGCTCTTAATGCTGCTGCAGCGGTTGCAGTTGCTTGTGATGAGGGTCTTCCTGACTTGGCGATTATTCAAGGTCTCGATCGTTTCTCAGGAGTTGGAAGACGCTTTGAAATCCATGGCAAATTTCCGATCGAGGGTGGCGAAGTTACTTTAATAGACGATTACGGCCATCATCCAACAGAGGTAGCCGCAACTATAAAGGCTTTTCGAACTGGTTGGCCTGGAAAGAGATTGATAATGATTTATCAACCGCATCGTTATAGCCGGACAAAAGATTTGTTTGAAGATTTCGTGCAGGTATTGAGTGAGGTTGATGTGCTTCTGCTAATGGAAGTCTACGCAGCTGGCGAGAAACCGGTCGCGGGAGCTGATTCACGGAGTCTTTGCCATAGTATACGGGTGCGGGGTCGGATTGATCCTATTTTTATTCAGAGTGAGGAAGGGTTGTATGACGTAATGACCCCAATTCTCAAAACCGAGGATTTTGTTTTAACTCAAGGAGCGGGCAGTGTCGGCGGTCTCGCAAAGAGGCTTGCAGCTAATGGATTTCGACGCTAACAATTTATAAATAGTAAATCTCTTATTTTGAGGTAAAGAAAGTTAACAATGAGAACGATAAATAAGGAAAAGATTCTTAACTCTCTAGGCGAAGTTGTCGTTCTGCTGGGCGGGCAGTCGGATGAAAGAGAGGTCTCTCTGAAAAGCGGAGCCGCTGTTTTCGATAGCTTGAACCGCCTTGGAGTCTCTGTATCGATGATTGATGTCGGCCCAGCTATTGTTAACGATTTGGTTACTTCGAACCCTGACATGGTTGTCAATATGCTGCACGGTGAGGGTGGTGAGGATGGCAGTATCCAGGGGCTTTTAGAACAATTAGATCTTCCGTACACCGGAAGTGGGGTAACAGCTTCTGCGTTGGCTATGGATAAGGCGATATCTAAGCGAGTTTGGAGAGATGTCGGGCTTAAAACGCCGGATTTTGTAATTCTAAAAGAGGAAAGTGATTGGGAGGACATAATATCGTATTTGGGCGCGATTATAGTTAAGCCCACGCGAGATGGATCAAGTTTAGGTCTCATGCCTGCAGCGACAGCGGAGGAATTAGAGCAAATCTTTAGTGATAAGAGATTAGGCAAAAAAGAAATAATGGCGGAATCTCGGATAAGAGGAACAGAATATACCGTCCCAATATTAGGCAGCGAAATTTTTCCAATTATAGAATTTCTTGAGAAAGACTGTGTTTTTGATTTTCAACGAAAGTATGGTGCTCAAGAAATCCCGATCCGTTGTCCCGCTAAGTTATCTAGTGACGCTGAATTTGAACTGACCGAAATGGTTCGCTGTGCTTATGACAGTCTAGGATGCAGAGGCTTGGCACGCGTAGATGTTATTCGCGACACATCCGGAGTATTTTATCTGCTCGAGGTGAATACTATTCCAGGAATGACAACTAAAAGCTTTGTTCCAAAATCAGCTCAAGCTATCGACGTAAGTTTCGATGATCTCATGCTTCTTATCTTGTCAGATTGCATGGAGTTTTATAATGAGAGCATTTAAAGATCAGAGAATTACTCCGGGCATTGAAAAAAAAGCGTTCAGATCGAAATTATTTTTTCATCGTCAGCCTTTACGTAAAAAAGTATGGTTAAGACCCTTTTTCATAGTTGCTGGTGTCGTAATTTTTGTTATCAGTCTTGAGTTTTATTATAAAGATTTGTCACGAAGAATTAGTCGTTCGATATCTCGAGTTGAGATCGGGACTAAATTGGTTCGCGTGAGTGAACTTGATGTCAAGGTGAGCTTGCGAGGTCTTTTAGGACAAGGTTTTTTTAGTTTGGATGTTGAAAAGGTAAAGAGTCAGTTGGAGGGAAACCCCTGGATTTCTGCGGCTGTAGTAACGCGAGTTTGGCCCGATACCCTCTATATAGAGCTGGAAGAAGAACTGCCAATAGCCCGCTGGGGCTCTCAGCGACTTGTTAATCAATACGGAGAGCTTTTTTCGCCCAAAAATGTTGAAAAGTTTACAAACTTGCCCTATCTCGCTGGCAGAGATGGTGAAGAGAGAGTCGTAATGCGTCAATATCGTTCTTTAAGTCAGGTGTTAGCAAGTGTTGAATTAAAACTGACAGGCTTGAGGCTTGATCCAAGAGGAGGGTGGACCTTGGCTTTAAGTGGTGGACCAACCATCTTCGCAGGACGCAATGAGGTTTTACAAAAAGTACAGCGATTTGCGGATTTTTATGCGCATCAACGTGGTCTTGTGATAGCTGAATTAGAAACTATAGATCTTCGCTACAGTAATGGATTGGCGATTCAAAAACGATCATTGCCCAAAGGTTCGTTAAATGCAAAAGGCGTGGCAGCAATAAATTAGCAAATTTGACTAAATAGTTAAGGAAGAGGGGAATGAGAAAGACAGAGGACGGAAACATGATTGTCGGTTTGGATATAGGGACGTCCAAAGTCGTAGCGATTGTTGGTGAAATTAATGAGGATGGAAGCCTCAGTATTGTTGGCATTGGTAGTCACAAATCGCGAGGTTTAAAAAAGGGTACTGTCGTAAACATTGAGTCCACTGTTGAGTCAATTCAGAGAGCGGTCGAAGAAGCGGAGTTAATGGCAGGTTGCCAAATTAATTCAGTTTTTGCGGGAATAGCAGGAAGTCACATTCGAAGCATGAATTCCCATGGGATCGTTGCAATTCGTGATCGAGAAGTGGTTGCGGCTGATGTTGAGCGGGTGATTGATGCGGCTCAAGCAGTTGCAATACCGGCCGACCAAAGGGTGCTTCATATCCTCGCACAAGAATATTTGATCGATTCCCAAGAGGGAATTAAGGACCCTTTGGGAATGTCTGGTGTTCGATTGGAAGCTAAAGTTCATCTCATCACTTGTGCCAAGAATGCTGTTCAAAATATTGAGAAATGTATAAAACGTTGCGGCTTAGAGACTGATGAGATAATTCTCGAACAGTTGGCTTCGGCCTATGCCGTTTTGACGGAGGATGAGAAAGAATTGGGTGTATGTTTGGTCGATATAGGAGGAGGTACTACCGATATTGCGATTTTCACTGAGGGAGCGATTCGCCATACCGGAGTCATTCCTATCGCGGGTGACCAAGTTACCAATGACATCGCTATGGCACTTAGAACTCCGACAGAAGATGCGGAGGATATTAAAATGAAATATGCATGTGCACTAACTCAATTGGCCAGTCCGACAGATTATATAAGGGTTCCTAGTGTTGGCGAACGCAGACCAAGAGAGCTGTCGCGTCAGGCTCTAGCTGAAGTTGTTGAGCCAAGATATGCTGAATTATTTGGCCTTGTAAAAGCTGAATTGCAACGCAGTGGCTTTGAGGAGCTGCTCGCAGCAGGGGTTGTCTTAACGGGTGGCACAAGCAAAATGGAGGGCGTAGTCGACTTAGCTGAGGAAATATTTCATGCGCCGGTTCGCGTCGGTTCTCCTAACAATGTTTGCGGATTGGACGATATAGTTCGAAACCCTATCTATTCTACGGGGGTGGGATTGTTGCTATACGGTTTGAAGCAATACCAAGAACAAGGCGGAGTAAAGGGTGGTGAACACAAGATCCACTTGGTGAGTCGCGTAAAAAATTGGTTCAGAGGTGGTGTTTGATTTATAAGTTTTTGCTTTCAAGTTTCTCATTGAAGCGAGACTGTATTTTTAAAAATTGGGCAAACAGTGAATTTTGCTTTTGGAGGACAATATGTTTGAGTTAATCGAGAATGTGACACAATCAGCGGTGATCAAAGTTATCGGTGTTGGTGGCGGTGGAGGGAATGCCGTTCGTCACATGATTAGCAATGAGGTAGAGGGTGTTGAATTCATCTGTGCAAACACTGATGCCCAAGCACTTAATGATATTGATGCTAAGAAAATATTGCAGCTTGGATCTACGGTGACAAAAGGCCTTGGCGCTGGTGCAAATCCTGAAATTGGTCGTCAGGCAGCCTTAGAAGATCGAAATGAAATCGCAGATGTGCTCTCTGGCGCTGATATGGTTTTCATCACTGCTGGAATGGGTGGAGGCACTGGAACAGGAGCTGCACCAATTGTTGCAGAGGTTGCCAAGGAAATGGGCATTCTTGCAGTAGCTGTTGTCACTCGCCCTTTCCCATTTGAGGGGAAGAAACGCTCAAAAATTGCTTCCGAGGGTATTGAATCTCTGGCACAGACCGTCGATTCGCTCATAACTATTCCTAATGAAAAGCTTATGGACGTTCTTGGTCCAGATGCCTCTCTACTTGATGCTTTTAAGGCAGCTAACGACGTTTTATTGGGAGCGGTCAAAGGAATTGCAGACTTGATTATGAATCCTGGTAATATCAATGTTGATTTTGCCGACGTAAAAACCGTTATGTCGGAAATGGGAATGGCTATGATGGGAACTGGCGCTAGCGTCGGCGAATGCAGAGCAAGAGATGCTGCTGAAACTGCTATTAGAAGCCCTTTGCTTGAAGATGTGAATTTGGAGGGTGCAAGAGGTATTTTGGTAAATATCACTGCAGGTGAAAATTTATCTCTAGGAGAGTTCGCTGAAGTTGGAGAAATAATCGAGGATTTTGCATCAGACGATGCAACGGTCGTCATCGGAACAGCTATTGAGCACGGTTTGAAAGATGAGATGCGGGTTACTGTTGTGGCAACTGGGTTGGGAAGCGCGCATGCACGACCGACAAAGGTTGTTGATAACACGCAAAGTACAGATGCTTTCCGAAAAGGGGTATCTACAGAGCGCCGTGAGTCTGCTGTTATTGATCGTGCTAGAGCTTCAAATGTGGTAGGTGGAGACTCTGAGATGGATTATTTAGATATTCCGGCATTTTTGAGGCGTCAAGCAGATTAGTCCGTATTGTGTCGTTAAGAGTATTGTCTTTGGATAGTTGACTCATTTTTGATAGACTTTGCCAGATTCGGTCTCAGAAATTGGCATTAAAGTTTGTTCGTAGCCAAGGTGCGTACCGGGTAATATTTTAAATGACTCCAAAACTGATCGATTTGCATAACAATAAGGTCAAATAATGCTTAGACAGCGAACTCTCAAAAATATAATCAGGGCTTCTGGGGTTGGATTACATACAGGCAAGCAGATTTATTTGACGCTACGGCCAGCCCCAGTTGACACTGGCATAATTTTTAGTCGCGTTGATATCAGCCCGGTAGTCTCAATTGCTGCAAAAGCGTCAAATGTGGGTGAAACTACGCTGTCGACAACGCTTGTGAAAGATAATGTAAAAATCTCTACCGTTGAACATTTAATGTCGGCCATGTGTGGTTTGGGGATAGATAATGCTTACGTCGACGTCAGTGGGGCGGAAGTTCCTATTATGGATGGTAGCGCAGGACCATTTGTATTTTTAATTCAGTCGGCTGGAATAGAGGAGCAAGAAAAGGCAAAGAAATTTATAAAAATTAATAAGCCTCTTACGCTGGATCAAGACGGCAAGTCTGTCAGTCTAGAGCCATTTGATGGTTTCAAAGTGAGCTATACACTCCTTTACGATCATCCTGTCTACAAGAGCCATACGACCTCGGCCTCGATAGATTTCTCGAGCACTTCATTTGTAAAAGAAGTTAGTCGTGCAAGAACGTTCGGGTTCATGCATGAGTTTGAGGAGCTTAGGGACAGAAATTTGGCGCTTGGAGCGAGCATGGAAAACGCGATAGCCGTTGGTGATTACAAGGTTCTAAATGAGGATGGGTTGAGATATGAGGATGAGTTTGTGAAGCACAAGATATTGGACTCAATCGGCGACCTCTATTTGCTTGGAAATAGCCTGATCGGCGAGTTCAAAGGGTACAAATCAGGGCACGCTCTTAACAATGCTCTTTTGCGGATGTTGGAAGTCAATAAGGATGCTTGGGAAATTGTTAGTTTTGAGGAAGACGCAAATGTGCCAATTCTCTACTCGAAACCAGGAATTGCTGCGTAAGATGCTGATTTTCAAGATTTCTCTAAATTACTTGTTTTTGTTTATTTACATTGTTGTTTTTCTAGCCATTTAGCCTCAACCTTCTTAGAATACTCCCTTTCTTAATGCAATCTTATGCAACGCATTGAGTTTGAGCACAGTTGTACTTTTTACACATCCTTTAAATACAAGTAGAGACGTTCTTGTACATGAAATTGATTTTTATAAGTGAAAAGCTGGGTGGGAGCAAAGCGTTCTTTTTAGGGAGATGGTTGAGAGCACTGTTGTCATTGTGCCTACTAGGTACCACAATCCCCAGTGTTTACTTTATTTTTCAAGAGCTTAGATCTGAACCCCCCTCATTATCTGACCTTAACTCTGACATAGAGTTACAGAAGCGGCTTTTGGAGCAGGCTGAAAAAATAGGTTTTTTACAGCAGAAATCGAACAATGAAATTAGCGCGCTTACAGCGCGGCTAGGAACATTACAAGCAAGATTATCGCGTTTAGATTCGCTAGGGTTAAGGATTACTCAGCTTGCTAACCTCGATGACGGTGAATTTGATTTTGATGGCGAGTTGCCTGTTGGCGGGCCGAGCGTTTCAGTTACGGATTTAAGTTCTCCGTCACTAATATCCAATGATTATTGGGCTGCTGAGGAGGCAATTTCAGATTTAACAATGCATCTTGAAGATCGAGAGCGTCAGCTGCTTTTCTTAGAGGAGGTCCTCGATCGGCGTGAAGCCGCAAATAATCGGCAGGTTTTTGGTCAGCCGTTGGAATACTCCTGGGTTGCTTCTAAATTCGGTAATCGACCGGACCCGTTCACAGGTAAAAACAGCTTTCATTCGGGGATTGATCTTACTACTGGTAAGGCTGGCGCTGAAATCAGGACTATAGCGTCAGGAGTCGTCACATGGGCCGGCCCCCGATCGGGATACGGTCTTTTGGTAGAGGTGAATCATGGCAACGGATTTGTAACACGTTATGCGCATTCGGAGAAATTGTTGGTCGCGATTGGTGATGTTGTTACAAAAAGTCAAAAGATAGCGCACGTCGGTTCAACAGGACGATCAACGGGACCTCATGTGCACTTTGAAGTTTATAAGAATGGTCGTATAGTCGACCCCGCAACTTACCTCAGCAATACGATTCGTTAGAGCTTGAAAGTTTAGATTTTGTTCTCACTCAAAATCCAGAATCTGCGCGTGTTCTAAATAATCTATAAATTTAAATTGAAAGAAAATCATATGAACTTTTTCAGAAAAATATTCGGCAGCAGTAATTCTCGAAAAATAAAAAAGCTACAGCGGAAGGTAGTTAAAATAAATTCATTAGAGAAAGCGTATTCGGCCTTTACAGATGAGGAGCTATCGAATGTAACCGCTGACTTAATGTCAAGGTATTCGGGTCAAGGTGAAAGTCTTGATACTTTATTACCAGAGGCTTTTGCTGCTGTAAGAGAAGCCGGAAAAAGAACACTAGGATTAAGACACTTTGACGTACAGCTCGTTGGTGGAATGGTTCTTCATGAGGGCAATATTGCAGAAATGCGAACTGGAGAAGGCAAAACTCTTATGTCGACTTTGCCAGCTTACTTAAATGCATTGACGCAATCCGGAGTGCATTTGGTGACTGTTAACGAATACCTCGCAGAACGAGACGCGAATTGGATGCGTCCGATTTATGAATTGTTGGGCTTAAGCGTTGGTGTAATAAAGGCTGGGCAAGCCCCGATGGAAAAGCAAGCAGCATACCAATGTCATATTACTTACGGTACTAATAATGAATTTGGCTTTGATTATCTTCGGGACAATATGGCTTTTCGTCGCGAGGATAAGATGCAACGTGAACTAAATTTTGCAATTGTTGATGAGGTTGATTCGATACTAATTGACGAGGCGCGTACACCCTTAATCATCTCGGGTGCAGCCGAGAATAGCTCTGAACTTTACAAAGCAATTAACAAAATAATTCCGAAACTCGAAAAAGGACAAAAAGAAGAGAAGTCTAAGTTAGAAACAATGGATCGAAATTACGTCCCGGAAGAAAATGGTCATTTTACTGTCGATGAAAAAAGTAGGCAGGTTGAACTTACTGAGCAGGGGCACGAGTTCGTTGAAACCTTGTTGATTTCACAGGAACTTTTGAGAGAAGGAGAGTCACTGTACGCTGCTACGAATTTATCGCTACTGCATCATGTGCATTCGGCGTTGAAAGCTCATCAACTTTTTACGCGTGATGTAGAGTATATAGTGAAAGATAAGAAAATAGTGTTAATTGATGAGCATACTGGCCGCACTATGGAGGGTCGCAGACTTTCCGAGGGGCTGCATCAAGCATTAGAAGCAAAAGAAAAAGTTGATATACAGAGTGAGAGTCAAACATTGGCCTCAACAACCTTTCAAAATTATTTTCGGTTGTATAAAAATTTGTCTGGAATGACTGGCACTGCTGATACAGAAGCATTTGAATTCAACCAAATTTATGGACTGAACGTGGTTGTTATACCTACTAATAAACCAATGATTCGTTTAGACGCGAATGATCTTATCTTTCTATCCATGGAAGAAAAGCTTGAGGCTATAGTTAAGGATATTTTAGAAATTAGTAAAAAGGGCGCGCCAGTTTTGGTAGGAACAGCATCGATTGAGACGTCCGAAATTATCTCTTCTTTTTTGACTAAAAAACAGGTAAATCATGAAGTTTTGAATGCGAAGTTTCATGAAAAGGAAGCCCAAATTATTGCTCAAGCTGGTCGTCCCGGAGCGGTCACGATTGCGACAAATATGGCAGGTCGAGGTACAGACATAGTTCTTGGGGGAAATCTAGATTCTGAAATTGCTGAAGTCAAAAGCCCAACGGAAGAACAGATAAAGAAGATAGAAAAGAATTGGGAAGAGCATCATAAGACAGTTATTGAGGCAGGGGGGCTGCATATAATTGGTACAGAGCGTCACGAGTCGCGCAGGATTGACAATCAATTACGCGGACGGTCTGGTCGGCAAGGGGACCCCGGTTACTCGCGCTTCTATTTATCTATGGAGGATAATCTTCTTCGCATATTCGCAAGCGACGGGGTAAAAAACTTAATGCGGCGCCTTGGAATGGAGCGGGGTGAAGCAATTGAAAATAGTATGGTAACGCGCTCAATTGAGAAGGCACAGAGAAAAGTCGAGGGTCGTAATTTTGATATTCGTAAACAATTACTCGAATACGACAACGTGGCTAATGACCAGAGGACTATTATCTATCGGCAACGAAATGAATTGATGGCTCGAGATGAGATCACCGATCTGATTATTGATATGCGAGTCGAGGTAGTTAACCAATTAGTCGATCAGTTTGTTCCTCCCAACAGTGTGCCAGAACAATGGGATATTGAGGGTTTAGAAGAAAATTTAGCTTCTGAACTTTCCATTTCGCTTCCAGTTCAAAAGTGGCTTGAAGATGATGATAATCTGTATGAAGACCATTTGAAGGCAAAAATTATAGATGAGATAACAAGGGTGTACGATGAGAAAAGTAAAATGGTAGGGGAAAAAATCAGGAGTTTTGAGAAACAGATTATGCTCCAAATCCTCGACAATCTGTGGAAAGAGCATCTTGCGGTGATGGATGGTTTACGGCAAGGAATCTTTCTTCGAAGTTATGGAGGCAAGAATCCTCGGCAGGAATATAAGAGGGAAGCCTTTGCTTTATTTCAAGACTTGTTGACGAATTTACAGCATGAAGTAATTAAGGTATTGAGCCATGTTCAAATACGCGAAGAAGATTCGGCTGATGCGATAGATCGGCGACGTGCCGAAGAGCTTAAAATGCAAAAGGTAAATCTACAGCACCAAAAAGTGCCTGAACTTTCTGAGGGGAGTTCGACTGAGAATGTTCAGAATAAAGAAAGCGATAGGTCCGCACCTCCTTTCGTGCGCCAAGTGCCTAAGGTGGGTCGCAATGAGCTGTGTCCGTGCGGTTCAGGTAAAAAATATAAAGCTTGTTGTGGAAAGCTTGTCTGAGCAATTAAAACGGGAAAGGGAAAATTCGGTGAAGGCTTCTGATGGCGATTTCTTGTCAATATCTGGCGTGCGAGTAAGCGCCGTTAAGAGTGGTATTAAGGTAAGAGATCGGTTAGATCTTGTTGTGTTTGAAATCGACGAAAAATCTTCGGTGGCCGGAGTTTTCACTCTAAACAAATTCTGCGCCGCGCCCGTCCAGATTGCAAAAGAAAACCTATTACGCGGTAACGCTCGTTATTTCTTAATTAATACGGGATACGCTAACGCAGGTACTGGAGAGCTTGGTTTAAAAGCGGCCAAGAAGTGCTGTTCTAAGTTGGCGGAAATAACAAGGGTTGCTGAAAGCTCGGTAATCCCTTTTTCGACGGGAGTCATTGGCGAACATCTGCCTGTTGATAAGGTTTTGAGCGCTCTTCCGGCGGCAATTAACGGTTTTTCTGAAGTTGATTGGCTGAGTGCTGCACGCGGTATTATGACTACGGACACCCAACCTAAGGTTATTTCCAGAACAATACGATCAAAAAATGGCAGTATCAGAGTTACCGGGGTAGCAAAGGGTTCCGGGATGATCCGGCCTGATATGGCTACTATGCTTGCCTTTGTTTTTTGCGATGCGCGGGTTGCTCCTACTGATTTGAAGGTGCTTCTGGCGAAGCTGGTTGAAGGGTCCTTTAATCGAATTACGGTGGACGGAGATACGTCGACAAATGATAGCTGTATGCTCGTCGCTACTGGAGCTAGTGGGATAGAAATTGTAGGAGATAGAGAACTTGAAGATGGTCTAGGAGTTTTCTTTACAGACCTTGCTATTGCGTTAATCCGAGATGCCGAGGGCGCCACAAAGTTTGTCACCGTGTCCGTTGATGGAGGGGAAAATTCTGAAGAGTGTTTGAGGGTTGCTTATGCGATCTCGGAGTCAACTCTGGTAAAAACTGCTATGTTTGCGTCTGATCCGAATTGGGGACGCATTCTAGCTGTTATTGGTAGATCAGATATTGAGGGTTTAGATATCGATGCGATCGAAATCATGCTTGGTGATACAAGGGTAGTTTGCGATGGCGGTGTTGATCCATCCTACACAGAAACTCTCGGTCAAATGGAAATGGCGGAAAAAGACGTGGCAATTAAAATTTTCCTCGGACGTGGAACGGCCAAAGAAACGGTATTTACATCCGATTTATCAGTAGATTATGTGAAAATTAACGCTGACTATCGTAGCTAAGTCGCTTTCAGTCGATACTTCACATCAATAAGCTTGGTCAGGGTGTTGGTATGGTAAGAGTCGTGGTTGGTTTGGTTTGTAATTCGCATAAACAAATTTTGATCGCATTGCGCGGTGAGCAACAGCACCAAGGTGGTTTATGGGAGTTTCCCGGAGGTAAGCTAGAGCCTGGTGAGAATGAATCGGATGGGCTAATTCGTGAACTGCAGGAAGAGCTTGATATTACAGTTACAGATTCTAAGTTTTACCTTACAACCAGCTTCGATTATAGAGATAAGTTTGTTGAACTCTCGGTATACAGGGTCAAAGCCTTTTTGGGTGAGCCCGTTGGAAATGAAGGGCAAGAGCTTCGATGGGTTTGTATTAATGATTTGAATTGCGAGGATTTTCCGGCTGGTAATGTTCCAATTATTCTTGCTTTAAAGAAGACGATGAATTGATGCTTGAGAGAGATAAGCACAATAAAATGTGTTGCGTAGGCGCCAAGAATACCCAAAAATTTTTTTGGTTTTGAACTTTTGAAAAAGATATTTCGCAAACAGAGAATATGTTTTCTTGACCGATTTTTTGCTTACTGATCTATTTTACTGGGCTCAGATGAATCACTCTCTGAAATAACGTAATTTTCTTTTGCCCACTCACCAAAGTCTATTAGCTTACAGCGTTCACTGCAAAACGGTCGGGATTCATTTTTAGAATCCCATGAAGTGCTTTTTTGGCAAGTAGGGCAGGCCACAACGCGATCATTTAAGTAGCTTTTAGTCATTTTTCTTTTTTTTCGACACCCAGGTTGTTCTTTGAAGTCATAAGATAACGCAAATGTTGTTTATGAACTAAATCTCTCAATTGCTCAGGGCTGCCTTGATTATTTATTACGTCGTCCGCAAACGAGAGTCGAGTTTCTCTATCAATTTGCGAGGCTATTATTCCCCGTATTGTCGCAGGGTCACCTCCGTCTCGTTGTAGTGTTCGAGTTAGCTGAGTATCTTGGTCAACGTCAATAACAAGTATCCTATGTACTAACCCTTTTTGTTGAGTCTCTAGAAGGAGCGGCGACATAAGAATACAATATGTGCTCCTGGGTTTTGACAAAAGACTTACTATTCTCGAATGGATCATAGGGTGTAGAAGACTTTCCAACCATTTTTTTTCAGAGGGGTCAGAAAAAATTGTTTTGCGCAGAAGTTTTCGGTTTAGATTGCCGTCTGCTTTTAAAATTGTATCGCCGAAATGATGAGCTATTTTTTCGAGTGCGACTGCTCCTTTAGCAACCGCTTCTCGGGCAAGGACATCTGTATCAATAATTTCTATTTTTAATTCCGCAAAGTGTGTTGCCGCTTTGGATTTGCCGCTACCAATTCCTCCGGTAAGTCCGATAATCATCGATTCATTGTTGGTCAATGTCTCATTCCTATGTTAGTTGAATATCAGTTGCTAAGAGTGCCGGAACTATCTATTAAGGATCTCGATGTAAAACAAAATTACCTCACTTCCCCAAAACGCCATTAATAAACCTGCGGCAGCCAAGAATGGTCCAAATGGAATTGGGTTTGGGGCCTCCTTGTGCCACTTTACTCTGGACAGTGTGCCGAAGACTGCTCCTGATAAAGAAGCTAGCGTTATTATTGGTAGCAAGCTTTGCCATCCAAGCCAAGCTCCGAGCCCTGCTAATAATTTTAAGTCGCCAAATCCTAATCCTTCCTTTTTTGTAATTATCCTGAAAGCCCAATAAAAAATCCAAAGAGATAGATATCCCAATGTTGCTCCGAGTATGGACTCAGACGGGCTTGTCCCAAAGCCGAAATTTGTTAGGCTAACGAGCAATCCAAACCAAATAAGTGACATGGTGAGTTCGTCGGGCAGAATCAAATGTTTGATATCAATGATCGTTAGGGTAAGCAGGGCCAGAGAAAAAAATAATACGATTAGAAATTGGAAACTGATTGAATATCGTATTCCAATAAAAACCGCCAACGCTGAGCTTGTAAGCTCAACGATAGGATATTGTTTGGATATTGAGCTACTACATTTTGAGCACTTTCCGTTTAAGAAAATATAGCTCACTATTGGAATATTCTCCCAGGCTTTAATCGGGTTTTTACATGCTTGGCAGTGAGATCTGGGTAGATGAAGGCTAAGTTTTTTAAGATAAGCGTCGCTTGAGTCGTCAGGATCTGATATGTCTCTGAGCTCAGTTTTCGTTGTGTTAATCCAACGGTACTGGATCATCAACGGAAGTCTATAAGCTAGAACGTTGACAAAACTCCCTGAAATTAGACCTACCAGACTTGCAAATAATATTACGTCAAGTGTCATAGAGAGCAATGAGTTAATAATGGTCATTTTTTTTTATAGCTCGCGTGCAATAGAGATAGCTTCTTTAGACTTATGATCCAAAAGTAAGTTAAATTTAGTAACATTTGTAGCAAATAATCAATATAATAATACTTGTACGATCGCTGCTTTGACAGGACGTTGCTGCTTTTCTTTCAATAGGGATTTCAGTTTTATTGGTCTAGGAGTTTGTAAAATGTTGAATGTTAAGAAGGTAGTTTATGGTTGGGTCTTTATTATTATGTACATACTGCCCCTTGATGTAGCCTTAGGTCAAAGCAAGACTGTCGATGACGGCGTGTTTACTCAGATGCAGGTTGATGCGGGGAAGCCCGTCTACGACAATAGTTGTAAGACGTGCCATGACATGCGTTTTTACAGAGACGCGTTGAAATCTTGGGATGGTCAGCCGGTGTTATGGATGTGGGAAGCAATTTTAGGCACAATGCCCGCCGATAATCCCGGTTCGTTGATGCTCGACGAGTACACTGATGTCGTCGCTTACATTCTTTCAGAGAACGGTTTTCCAGTTGGGGAAGAGGCTCTTGACCCCGATATAAATATGGGCGACATTCTAATTGTTTCGCCATAGAACTTTTTCAAGTCAAATAGCGATTTCTGAGTTTCACTTGATTGATTTAGATCTGAATCGTTTAGCGAGAAAATAGCTAATCTGTATTTGATTGACAAGTCGTTAGTCGCTTAGAAATAATATTCTTATCTCGCTGGTGCATGTCTAAATTATACCGTTCGGCGATAATTTTCCACAACGCGACGTACTCGCAGATAAACTCTTCCCTTGGCAGGTATCGGGCTGGTCCTTTTTGATTTTTTTTACGCGTTTCCTTTCTGCCTGTTAGCACTAAGTTTATTGGATCATTCGAAAATTGAGTTTTTTTCTGTGCCGGCCACGCGTCGCCGCCATGACTATGCGCATACAAACGAGGAATTATGTGATCAATATCCATCTTGTTAGCTATTTTAAATTCATCGCCGGTATATTCATCTAACCACATGCCGCTCCGAACAACACAGTTTCTCGGGTTGGTGAACTTAACTGGTTCGCGGCTGGTTAGAATTAACAATTCCTGCCGAGTTGACTGGCAGTCTTCGTCGAGGTCGATTTCATAGTTCCAATCATCATCATTGAAAAATTTCTCCATGTATCTGCGATCTCTCGTTAAGCCACTTCTTCTTTGTCGTTGACGGGAGAACGTGTCGGGTATTTCACAGTTCCGGAGATGGCAATGGTAGGAATTCCCATGATAATGGCCACCGTTTTGATCTAAATTACCCGGATGGCTGAGTGTCGAGGGTGAGATTGCGCTTAAAACTAAGGAAATTGTACTTATTTTCAAAGTTTTCTGAGCTCTAAATATTATTTTGTAGCACATATGTTGCGTGACCTTATTTTTTTAGGAGAGAAATTCTAATAATTAAAAAATAGCTCGATATTTTTTATCTATTAGAAAAAAGCAAGGATAGATCGAGTGCTTGGATATTTTTTGTTAGCCCGCCGACTGATATATAGTCTACCCCAACTTCAGCGATCGTGATAAGCGAGGTTTCATCTATATTTCCCGAAACTTCTAGACTCAATTGTCCGTCGTTTAGTCGCACCGCCTCTTTAATTGCTGAGAGGTCAAAATTGTCGAGCATGACCGTATCCGCCTCAGAATTTAAGACTTGGGTTAATTCATTAATGTTTTGCACTTCGATTTCGATTGTTTTATTTGGATCTAATGTTTTTGCTTTTGCTATGGCTGATTCAATGCTACCGCAGGCAGCGATGTGATTTTCCTTTATCAGGAAAGCGTCATATAAACCTTGACGATGATTGCAGCAGCCTCCAACTCGAACGGCATATTTTTGTGCATTGCGTAATCCAGGGAGAGTTTTGCGTGTGTCGAGAATCTGAGTGGCCGTGTGTTTGATCAAGTTTGAGAAGTAATGACTTTTAGTGGCCGTCCCTGATAGCGTTTG
>MDTC01119416.1_pt1 | contig 32856 bp, 37 predicted proteins | sample 811181 | NCBI WGS metagenome assembly MDTC01 (sample SAMN05326644, study PRJNA326480) | marine metagenome | isolation source: seawater | place: Pacific Ocean: North | collected 2011
GTCGTGGAAGTTGCTCCTGCTCCCTCTTTAAAGCAGGAGACTAAAGACAAGTTGTATGAATATGCAATACGAATTGGCAAGCATGTTGGATATTATAATGCAGGAACGGTTGAATTTTTAGTTGATGCTGAAGAAAATATATATTTCATAGAGGTTAATCCAAGAATACAAGTTGAGCATACGATAACAGAAGAGGTGACCGGCGTAGACATTGTAAGAACGCAAATTCTTATAGCCGATGGTATACCCTTAGGTCATCCAAGTATTTTTATTAATGACCAAAATGATGTCAAGTTAGATGGGTTTGCCATCCAATGCAGAATAACTACGGAGGACCCCTTAAATAATTTTCAACCAGATTATGGCACCATAATTGCCTATAGGAATGCCGCAGGGATGGGAATACGTCTCGATGAAGGGAGTTCTTATCCCGGTGTTACTGTCTCGCCATTTTTTGATAGTATGTTAGTGAAAGTTTCTGCTTGGGGTCGAACTCTTCGTGGTGCAGCAGAAAGATTGGATAGAGCACTCGTTGAATTTAGAATACGGGGAGTTAAGACGAATATACCTTTCTTACAAAATGTAGTGAAACACCCGGTTTTTGTAAGTGGCAAACAAAATGTTGGATTTATAGAGTCACACACCGAGTTGCTTGAGTTTGCTAAGAAAAGAGATCGCGCAACGAAAACTTTGACGTATATCGGAAACACTATATTAAATGGAAATAGTGATGTGAAGTTTGTTGATGAAGGGAAGGTGTTTAGAGTACCTGTGGTTCCGGGTTACGATAAATCAAAAGCCTATCCAAGAGGCAGTAAAGATATTTTGTTAGAGAAGGGGCGTGATGAGTTTTGTAAATGGATGAAAGAAGAGCCCGGTATATTCTATACGGATACTACATTCAGGGATGCACACCAGTCTTTACTAGCAACTCGAGTAAGGACCCGAGACATGTTGTTGGTCGCTGAAAGTTTTGCGAAAAATCATCCAGAAGTCTTTTCTATGGAGATATGGGGTGGAGCAACTTTTGATGTTTGCATGCGCTTTTTAAAGGAAGATCCCTGGATGAGACTAAAATTGTTAAGGGAGGCAATGCCGAATATTTTAACTCAAATGTTACTAAGAAGCAGTAATGCTGTGGGTTATACGGCATATCCCGATAATTTAGTGGCTAAATTTATAGAGAAAGCAGCCGAAAATGGTATGGATGTGTTTAGAATATTTGACTCCTTAAACTGGACCAAATCAATGGCATTGAGTATTAAAACCGTGCGAGATGAAACCAATAGCCTAGCTGAGGCATGCATTTGTTATACGGGAGATATCCTGGATGAGAGTAAGACTAAATTTAATTTGCAATATTATATAGATTTAGCGCGGGAGTTAGAAGATATGGGAGCACATATTCTAGGAATAAAGGATATGGCCGGATTGCTTACTCCGTTTGCGGCAGAGAAGTTAATCACGAACTTGAAAAATGCCGTAGATATCCCTATCCATCTTCATACCCACGATACTTCATCGGTCCAATCTGCCACCTACTTAAAAGCGGTTGAGGCAGGAGTAGATGCGATTGATGTGGCATTGGCAAGTATGAGTGGCCTGACCTCTCAGCCAAACTTTAACTCTATTGTTCATATGCTAAAAGGGCATGAAAGAGAAACAAAAATAGATCTTCAAACACTGAATCAATTTTCAAATTATTGGGAAGATGTTCGGGAGTATTATTACCCATTCGAATCTGAGCTAAAAGCGGGTACTGCGCAAGTTTACGAAAATGAAATTCCAGGAGGTCAGTATTCCAATTTGAGACCGCAAGCCCGTGGGCTTGGTATTGAGGATCAGTTTGAAACAATCAAACAGAATTATCAAATTGCTAATGAGTTATTTGGAGATGTGGTCAAGGTTACTCCTTCCAGTAAGGTAGTTGGTGATATGGCGATGTTTATGACCAGTAATGGGTATACTCGGGATGATATTCTTACAAAAGGAGAAGATATTTCATTTCCAGATTCAGTGATTAATTTCTTTAAAGGGGATATTGGACAACCATATGGCGGATTTCCGCAAGAACTTCAGCAAATAATTTTAAAAAATCAAGAAGCCTATCATGTTCGGCCAAATGAGTATTTGGAGCCTGTAGATTTTGAAAAGGAATTGGTACAATTCAAGAAGCAGTTTGGGAAACATAAAACAGAATTGGATTTCTTAAGCTACAAGCTTTACCCTAAAGTTTATAAAGATTTTCATGATTTCAACGAAGTCAATGGCGATGTTTGGGTTATTCCAACACCTACATTTTTCTATGGAATGAAGCAGAATGAAGAAATAATGGTAGAAATTTCTGCGGGTAAAAGTATGATTGTAAAATATTTAAATACAACTGCACCAGATGATGAGGGTAATTGTCAAGTTTACTTTAAGCTGAATGGCCAAAACCGGCATATTCAGTTAAGGAATGAAAAACTCAATATAGAATTAAAGACGAATCGGAAAGTTGCAGCAGCAAATGAAATAGGAGCGCCGCTGCAAGGTAAGCTTACGCAGATATTGGTTCAAAAAGGGGATAAAGTAAAAAAGAACACTCCTTTATTTTTAATAGAAGCTATGAAAATGGAAAGCACTGTAGTGGCTCCATTTGATGGTCAAATTGTTGAAGTAATGCTAGAGGGTAATCAAATGGTGCATCAAGACGATCTGGTGGTGATAATGGCGCAATAAGCTTTTTGAACGGGTAGGTATGAAGATAGACTAGGGGCTTGCTTTTTAGGCCAAACGCTTATCCATATTATTCAATCAGTACCGATTTTTTATACGATCTAATTCTCGTCTGGTGTCTTTTTCTTTGATGCTATGTCTTTTGTCAAAGCTTTTTTTACCACGAGCAACTCCAATATCCAACTTTGCCAATCCACGTTCGGATAGAAATAGACGAAGCGGGATAATTGTAAGCCCTTTCTCTTTTATCTTTCTATCAATCTGCTTTATCTCTCCCTTATTTAGCAGGAGCTTTCTTGGTTGGTTGGGGACATGATTGTAGTGGGTACCAAATGTGTACTCAGCAATATGCATATTAACAACAAACAATTCACCTCTTCGCATCTGGCAAAAGGCTTCATTGATATGTGCTTTGCTTGATCGAATTGCTTTTATCTCTGTGCCTGTCAATTGTAGTCCCGCCGTATATGTTTGCAGAATCTCAAAGTCGAATTTAGCTCGCTTATTCTTAATATGTATGGGTGTTTGCTTCACCATTCAAAGGTAGCAAAAAGTACATCAATCAGCGTATTAGAATCTAAATTTGCCCTATTGTGATTAACGAGGGAGTATTCTATAGCTGATGGTGGTAAATAATACCTGAATCATTCTTTACATCTAAATATGGGCCAATGTATCTAAAAGTAATTCGCTTATTATTTTAAAAAGGTCAATGTTAATGTGAGTAAACTTACATGATTTTGTAAACACTTCATAATGAATAATTTATAAGAAAACCTTAACAGCAAAAGTGTCGATATCCACATATTGTAATGTTGGTTATCCACAAAAAACACTATGGTTTTGTATAAAATGTGAGTAAATATTGGTGGTAATAAATGGGTAAATGTGGGAAAATGTGTCAAAAGTGTATACTTTTGTGAAAGATTTAAAAACGTAGTGGATAACTAATGAGCTTTTTAGGAGAATATGAATTAAAGTTGGATGCGAAAGGTCGCATGCGATTGCCAGGTGCTCTAAAGCAGCAGATTAACCCTGAGGCTAAAGGCCGTTTTGTGGTTAATAGAGGTTTTGAGGAGTGTTTGGAGATTTATCCTATTGATGTTTGGCAGCAGGTTCGAAAAAAGGTTGAACGTTTAAATCAATTTAAGAAAAAAGAAAGAGCGTTTATTCGTTACTTCCTACGCGGAGCGACGGAGGTGGTTTTAGATGGCGCAGATCGTTTAAATGTCCCTAAGCATTTACTGGATTATGCTGGAATCAAGGGGTCGGCAATTATTACGCCTGGTAAAAATACTTTAGAACTTTGGAATAAGGAAAAATACGAAAATGAATTGGCAATGGATTCTGACTCATTTGCAGATCTCGCTGAGGATGTTTTAGGTGAATTTGATATAGATATAGAGGACATAAAAGAATAGGGGGATATGGAAAATCACGATTATCATATATCCGTTCTTTTACAAGAGTGCATCACTGCCTTGAATATAAAGTCCTCTGGTCGATATGTTGACCTTACATTTGGCGGGGGAGGACACTCTAAAGAAATACTTAAACATCTTGCTGATGGTCGTTTGTTTGTCTTTGATCAAGATGAAGATGCGATTGCAAATATTCCCGCTAATACTCAGTTAACTTTTATAGGTCACAACTTCCGATTTCTTAAGCGATTCCTTACTTATCATCAGCAGATTCCGGTAGATGGTATTTTAGCTGACCTCGGTATAAGCTCTTATCAAATTGATTCGGGAAGTAAAGGTTTCTCTACCCGCTTTGAAGGTCCTTTGGATATGCGGATGAATCAAACTTCAGGCCTCACTGCTAGTGATATTTTACACGACTTTAGTGAAATTGAGTTGGTGCGCATACTTTCAGAATATGGAGAGGTGAGAAATTCTAAAACTCTAGCATCAGCTATCGTTGCAGCAAGGCAAAATGGTGTCCGCTTCGAAAGTACATTGGCATTCATTGCATTTTTGGATAACTATACTATGGGAGGGAATCCAAACAAGTATTATGCACAAGTATTTCAGGCGCTAAGGATCGAAGTGAATGATGAAATGAATGCTTTAAAGGATATGTTAACCCAGAGCTACGATGTCCTGGATAAAGGGGGGCGATTGGCGGTGATTACCTTTCACTCATTGGAGGATAGGATTGTGAAAAATTTTATGAAATCGGGGAATTTTGAAGGTATTCGAATAAGCGATGAATATGGCAAAAGCAAGAAGTATTTTAAGCTGATAAGCAAAAAGCCCATTGAAGCTAATAAAGAAGAGTTGAAGTTAAACAAGCGTTCACGGAGTGCAAAATTGAGAATTGCCGAAAAGATATAATGGAGAATTTAGACGAACATAAAACTGAAGAAGTCCCCGTTTATTCTTGGGAAGATCGCTTGAAAGACGTGCTGCGATTTGACGAAAAGAATTGGTTTAATAATCTTCCGCTTATTTTATTTATCGCCGCGCTAGGAGTTCTTCATGTAGCCAACAATCATACTGCAATTAATAAAATTCGACAAAGCAATTCACTAGAGCAAGATATAAAGGAATTGCGCTGGACTTATATGACTTCTAAATCAGAACTCATGTATAAAAGTAAGCAGAGTGAGGTATCCAAAATGGTTGATACCATGGGTTTGAAAGAGTTAACAAAGCCTCCTTTCAAAATAGTAATTAATAAGGATGACTACAAATAAACGAAAAGAAATAGTTTGGCGCATGTGGGTGGCTATACTGATACCAGTATTAGCGGGCATAGCTATTGTATTTCAGTCATTCACTATACAAGTTTATGAAGGTTCTGCTTTACGTCAACTAGCAGATAGCTTGACTATTGCATCTCGATCTATTGATGCAGAGCGTGGCAATATTTATACTGAGGATGGCAGCTTGTTGTCCACTTCTTTGCCATTTTTTGAGATTAGGATGGACTTTAAGTCTGAACCTATGACGGACAAAATTTTTAACAATAATGTAGATTCTCTTGCTTATATGTTGAGTGTTTATGTTGGTGCTCAATCTCAAACAGCTTATAAAGAACAGTTAATTGCTAATCGTCAAAAAGGAAATAGGTACTATCTCATCAAGCGAAATGTTACTTACCCCGAGTTAAAAAAAATGTATGATTGGCCGTTTTTTAGATTAGGGCGATACCAGTCGGGGATGATTGTTTTACAGAAAAACAAAAGAATTACACCTTTCGGTATTTTGGCTGAACGGACTATTGGATGGAAGCGAATTGTTCCAAATCCAGATATTGATGGCAAGATGGATACTATTCGTGTGGGTATCGAAGGAAAGTTTGATGAATATCTTGCAGGCGTAGAAGGACAAATGTTAATGCAGCGAATTTCGGGGGGTGATTATATTCCCTTGAATGGTCAGGGGAATATAGAACCTAAGGCTGGTAATGATGTAAAAATGACACTCGACATCAATATTCAAGACGTAACAGAGTCCGCATTGAAAAAGGCACTCATTGCTAGAAATGCCGATAATGGATGTGCGGTTGTCATGGAAGTTAAAACGGGCAAAATAAAAGCAATTGCTAATCTTACTTACCGAAAGGATGTAGGCGGTTACAAGGAGTATTATAATTATGCGGTTGGTGCAAATACCGAGCCTGGTTCTACTTTTAAGTTGATGTCTATGGCGGCTTTGTTAGAGGATGGTCTTTTGACTGATGTCAACGAAGAAACTGTGGACGTTGAGGGTGGGGTAAAGCATTATGCAGATAGAACAATGCGGGATGTGCATCTTTTCTCAAATGATACTATCACCGTAAAGGAAGCGTTTGCATACTCTTCCAACGTGGCAATTTCGAAGTTAGTAACTGAACGTTATGGTGACAATGTTGCTAAGTTTTATGATAGGCTTCTTGAAATGCATCTACAGAATCCTGTGGGCATTGAAATTACGGGTGAAACCGCACCAACTATTCATCCACCTTCAACTTGGAGTTTGGTTTCCTTGCCTTGGATGAGCACGGGCTATGAAATTCAAATGAGCCCTTTGCAAATTCTAACGTTTTATAATGCCATTGCAAACGATGGGAAAATGATGAAACCTTACCTTGTTTCTGGCATAAAAGATTTGGATGAGACCATCAAGGAGTATGGTCCTGTAGTGATTGATGATGCCGTGGTTAGTCTTTCAACAGTAAAAGAATTGAAAAATCTTTTAAAAGGCGTTTTTGAATTTGGCTCTGCTAGACATCTGAAGTCAGGCGGTCAACTGACAATGGCAGGTAAAACCGGTACAGCCAGAATCGCCAATGCGATAACTCAGTATAAAGATAAAGTTTATCAAGCTTCATTTGTTGGATATTTCCCAGCTGATGACCCACTATACTCCTGTATTGTGGTGATTAATAATCCTAAAAATGGATATTATGGTGGAGCTGTTGCAGGTCCGGTTTTTGCTGAAATTGCAAATAAAATTTATGCCAATGGTGTAGAGATGCATCAAAGTATTCAAGCTAATCCACTTGTAAGTGACTATACCATTCCAAGAATAGGCAATCTTCAGAGTAAAGATGCTCAAGTCATCTACGACAAGCTAGGTTTCTCTTTTCATTCAAATATCAACGCGGATTATGGGATTGCAAAAAAGGCAATCAATTCAATGTCTATGAATGCCAATAACCTTATTGAGGGGCTCGTACCCAATTTGCTGGAAATGGATTTGAAAGACGCCTTATATGTAGCTGAAAATGCAGGATTAAAGGTGCAAGTAAAAGGCGCAGGGAAAGTCAAAAAACAAAGTTTAACTGCTGGCAGATCTTGTTCGCCAGGGCAAAATATAATATTGGAATTATTTTGAGAAAACTAGTTGACATATTAAAGGCTGTAAAGTTTAAAGAGCTTGTAGGGGATAGCAATAAGAAAATTCTTGACTTGGCTCTTGATTCAAGAGATGTTCGCGAAGCTTCACTTTTTGTTGCTATAAAAGGTAGCCAAACGGATGGGCATACATATATCTCTGAAGTTGATGGTGTTGCAGCTGCAGTGATTTGCGAAGTATTGCCTAAGTCCATGAAAGCAACATGTACTTATGTTTTAGTGGATGATTCTTCTAAGTCTTTAGGTCTCATTGCTTCAAATTTTTATGGAAACCCTTCTGCTCAATTGAAATTAGTAGCTGTAACTGGAACAAATGGAAAGACTTCTGTAGCGACTATGCTTTTTCAGTTATTTAAGCAAATGGGATATGAATGTGGTTTAATATCAACCGTTGAGAATAGAATTGGAAATCAGCTTTTTCCTTCTACTCATACCACCCCTCATGCAATAGCAGTTAACTCTTTATTAGCTAGAATGGTCGAAAATGGCTGTTCTCATTGCTTTATGGAGGCTAGCTCACATGCAATAGATCAAAACAGAATACATGGATTGGATATTGACGGAGCCATATTTACCAACTTGACTCATGACCACTTGGATTATCACAAGACTTTTAAAGAATACCTAAAAGCGAAGAAAAGTCTGTTTGATGGATTGAGTAAAAACGCTTTCGCTTTGAGCAATGCGGATGATAAAAATGCCAGGGTTATGTTGCAAAATACCTCAGCTAAAAAGCTTTACTATGCCATTACTGGAAATGCAGAATTTTCTGGTCGTGTTATTGAAAGCGATTTCAATGGTATGATGCTGAACATGAATGGCAAGGAATTGCATGTTAAGTTGATTGGGTCTTTTAATGCCTATAATTTATTGGCTGTTTATGGAACTGCTTTACTGTTGGGTGAAGACGAGACAGAAGTGCTTGTTGCGATGAGTATGATTGAAGGTGCAGAAGGCAGGTTTGAATATATGCTTTCTTCTCAAGGAAAAATAGTCGGGATAGTGGATTATGCCCACACGCCAGACGCCTTAAAGAAAGTGTTGGAAACAATAAATCAGCTGAATACACAACGCAATCAATTGATCACGGTAGTTGGGTGTGGGGGTGATAGAGATAAAAGTAAGCGCCCACTTATGGCCGCTATTGCCGCAAGATTAAGCGACAAGGCGATATACACTTCAGACAACCCTCGGTCAGAAGATCCCCTGAGCATACTAGATGAGATGCAAGATGGTGTTGGCGTGCTGGACAAGAAGAAAGTATTGGTTATTGAAAATAGAAAACAAGCGATTAAAACTGCTTGTATGATGGCGAATACAGAAGATATTATTCTTGTAGCTGGCAAAGGGCATGAGAATTATCAAGACGTCAAGGGGGTAAAATCTCATTTTGACGATAAAGAGGAATTGGAAGCAGCTTTTAAACAATTGAATAAATAGATCACTATGCTATACGAACTATTTCAATATTTAAATCAACATACTCATTTGCCTGGCATGGGTCTTTTTGAATTTCTATCATTCAGAGCGGCTTTGGCTGCGGTATTTTCCTTGGTGATTTCCATTCTCCTTGGAGATATGGTGATTAATAAGCTACGCAATCTTCAAATTGGAGAAACGGTAAGAGACCTAGGATTGGAAGGCCAAAAGGAAAAACAAGGGACGCCTACTATGGGGGGGATTTTAATTTTGTTAGCCATTTTAATTCCAACTCTATTACTAGCAGATTTAGGCAATATCTACATTATTATAATGATAGTTTCCACGCTTTGGATGGGCGCTATTGGTTTTTTAGATGATTATATTAAGGTATTTAAAAAGAATAAAGAAGGCTTAAAAGGGAAGTTTAAAGTTATTGGCCAAATTGGTTTGGGACTTTTTGTTGGAGCAATGATGTATTTCCATCCGGATATATATGTGAAGCAAGAGGTTTCCTATGAGGAGGCACAAAAATTCCCAACTGATCAAATTTCAACCCATGAGGATATGCAAGGAGTTGAGCATTTTATGGCTAAAATTGATGCTCCAATAACAAACATACCTTTCTTAAAAGGCAATGAGTTTAATTATGAGAAGGTCTTGACATTAATTAATCCATCATGGAAAAGGTTTGGCTGGTTAATTTTTATTCCAGCAGTTATTTTTATCATAACTGCAGTTTCCAATGGTGCAAATTTAACGGATGGAATTGATGGTTTAGCCACAGGAACTTCCGCGATTAGTGGCTCCGTATTGTTCTTGTTTGCCTACATATCCGGTAATATTATTTTTGCTGAATACCTCAACATTTTATATATCCCATATGCTGCAGAGCTAAGCATTTTTATTGCTGCATTTATCGGAGCATGTATCGGCTTCTTATGGCAAAATTCATACCCAGCAAAAGTGTTTATGGGTGACACTGGAAGTCTTGCCATTGGCGGTATAATTGCAACTATAGCTATCCTGACAAGGAAGGAATTATTGCTCCCTATTCTAGTAGGTGTTTTTCTTGCAGAAAATTTATCAGTAATCATTCAAGTTGGATACTTCAAATACACAAAGAGAAAATATGGCGAAGGACGTAGGGTTTTCCTGATGTCACCTTTACATCACCACTATCAGAAAAAGGGATATCATGAATCTAAAATTGTAACCCGATTTTGGATTGTAGGAATACTCTTGGCCATTATAGCTGTAGCAACTTTAAAAATTAGATAAAAGAGAAAAATTGATGACAACTAAAACTCAAAAAATAGCAATACTCGGGGCTGCAGAAAGCGGTGTTGGTGCAGCTATACTTGCGACTCAGCAAGGTTTTGATGTTTGGGTGTCAGATTATAGTCAAATTCAGCCAAAGCACAAAGAATGTTTAAATAAGTATAACATCAATTGGGAAGAAGGTAATCACAGCGAAGAGGCTATACTGGATGCACACCTGGTAATGAAAAGTCCTGGAATACCAGAAAACGCAGATATTATTCAAAAGATTAGAAAGAAAGGAATAGCAGTGGTTTCTGAGATAGAGTTTGCATCAAGGTACACCGACGCGTTTATAATAGCTATAACTGGCAGCAACGGTAAAACTACAGCAACAAGCTTGACCTATAAAATTTTAAAAGATGCTGGACTAAATGTTGGTGTAGCTGGGAATATAGGCGTGAGTTTTGCCCAGCAGGTAGCCACGCAGCAATTTGATTACTACGTTTTAGAAGTGAGCAGTTTTCAATTAGATGACATTGATTCATTTAAACCCAATATTTCCGTATTGCTAAACATAACACCAGATCATTTGGATCGCTATGACTATAAATTTGAAAACTACTTAGCGGCTAAGTTTAAGATTACTCAGAATCAAAATGACGATAATCTTTTCATTTATTGTCAGGATGATAAGTCAATAGCAAGCTCACTAATAACAAAAAAAATCCATGCACAATCAATCCCTTTCACGCTTGAAAATGAGGTAGGTGAAGGCGCATATCTACAAAATAACGAATTAACTATAAACCTAAAAAAAAAAGTTTTTACTATGTCAATTAACGAAATAGGAATTAAAGGCAAACATAATATTTACAATTCAATGGCTGCTTCTATCGTGGCTAGAGCAGTAGATATTAAGAAAGAGAGTATCCGTGAAAGTCTAGCGGATTTTAAAAATCTAGAGCATCGAATGGAGAAGGTGCTGAAAATAGGAGGAGTTGAGTTTATTAATGATTCGAAAGCCACCAATGTAAACTCCACTTGGTATGCACTAGAGTCTATACAAAACCCTGTAGTTTGGATTGCGGGAGGGGTAGACAAGGGTAACGATTATGAGGTGCTTAAATCCTTAGTGCGCGCTAAAGTTCATACCGTTATTTGCTTAGGGAATGATAGTAGAAATTTGCATGAAGCTTTTTCTCATCAAACGGATTTGATGATAAATGTACATGATATGAAAGAGGCCGTTAGAATCGCCAATCATTTTGCCAATAAAGGGGATGCAGTGCTATTGTCACCGGCTTGCGCAAGTTTTGATTTATTTGAAAATTATGAGGATAGAGGGAATCAATTTAAAGAATCAGTACGCAATTTATAAAAGCTAGAAATCTAGAAAGAAATGTTTGAAAAAATAACCAAAAATATAAAAGGAGATAAATACATATGGGTCATTGTGCTCATCTTGTCTTTGTTTTCTCTTTTGGCTGTTTACAGTTCTACCGGAACCCTAGCCTATAAATATAGGGCGGGTAATACAGAGTATTATTTGATTAAACAAGTTCTTATTATCGGTGGCGGTCTAGTTTTAATGTACCTGACTCATTTAATCAATTACAAATATTTCTCAAGAATTTCTCAAATACTATATTACTTAAGTATTATCCTTTTAGTGCTAACCTTATTTTTTGGTACTGATATAAATGAGGCGAAAAGATGGATTACGCTTCCTGGGGTAAATCTTACTTTTCAAACATCTGATTTAGCCAAATTTGCATTAATCATGTATTTAGCCCGCATGCTATCAAAGAAGCAAGACATGGTGCGTTCTTTTAGCGAGGGATTTTGGCCTACGATATTTCCGGTTTTTATTATTTGTGGATTAATAGCTCCTGAAGATTTATCATCTGCCTTGGTGTTATTCTCAACTAGTGTATTGGTGATGTTTGTGGGAAGAATTCACATCGCTTACATTGGTGGTTTAATAGCGCTTTCAGTAATTACAATAGGCTTGTTTATTACCTTGCTTTTCACATTGCCTGAGGAGAGTATGCCTGGAAGAATGACAACTTGGAAAGCAAGAATAGTATCTTTTATGAATACGGATGGAGAAGAGCCGTATCAACTTGTTCAATCCAAAATTGCTATAGCTAAGGGAGGGTTTATTCCAAATGGCCCTGGTAATAGCACGCAACGCAATTTTCTTCCTCATCCTTATTCGGATTTTATTTACGCAATTATTATTGAAGAGTATAGCTTCTTTGGAGGAGTGTTTGTTGTTTTTCTTTATCTCGCATTCTTAATACGATCTGGTCTAATAGTTAGAAAATCACCTAAAGCATTTGGGGCATTGCTGGCCTTCGGATTGGCATTAAGCCTAACTATACAAGCAATGATTAATATGGGTGTTGCCGTCGGTTTATTGCCAGTCACTGGATTGACCTTACCACTGGTAAGTATGGGAGGGAGCTCTACCATCTTTGTAAGTCTTGCTTTTGGAATAATCCTCAGTGTAAGTCGAGATATTGAACAGTTAGAACTAGGTATAGATGAAAGTGAAATGTCGCTAGAAGATTTAATTATGGGTTCAGAAGAAATTGAACAGGAATAAACAGGCTCTAAAAAGAAAGTGAAGAAGAATTTAAAAATATTGATGAGTGGCGGAGGAAGTGGTGGACACGTTTTTCCAGCAATTGCTATTGCAGATGCTATTAAAAAAATATCCCCTGAAACAGAGTTCTTGTTTATAGGGGCAAAAGGTAAAATTGAAATGTCTGCAGTGCCTAAAGCGGGATACGAAATAAAAGGCCTGACAATTGCGGGGTTTCAGCGAAAACTAAGCGTAAAAAATTTACTTTTTCCATTTAAGCTGCTGGTGAGTTTAGTAGAGACATGGTTTATCGTAAAAAAATTTAAACCAAATGTAGCAATTGGCACAGGTGGATATGCAAGTGGAGCAGCTTTGAAGGTTGCGCAGTGGCAAGGTGTTACAAGTTTTATTCAAGAACAAAATGCATTTCCAGGAATAACAAACAAACTATTGGCTAAGAAGGCAAGAAAAGTATTTGCTGCCTATAATGGTTTGGAGCAATATTTTGAAAAGTCAAAGATACAACTTACAGGAAATCCATTGAGAGGTAGTATCTCTTTGGATGGGGTGGATCGAAAATTAGCCTGCGATCATTTCGGGTTGGATGGACAAAAACCAATAGTATTCATCACTGGAGGAAGCCTAGGTGCTAGTGCTATAAATAAAGCTATTGCGGGGAAAATTAATCGTTTTGACGAAACAGGAATTCAATTGATTTGGCAATGTGGTAGAATCTATGAAGCGGAGTATGCTAGTTTAAACTCACCCATGGTGAAGGTTCTAAGCTTTATAGACCGAATGGATTACGCCTATGCGGCTGCAGATATAATTGTCTCTCGTGCAGGTGGAACCATATCAGAGCTAGCCATAATTGGAAAACCGACCATATTACTACCATCTCCTAATGTCGCTGAAGACCACCAAACCAAAAATGTTATGGCTTTAGTAGAAAAGGATGCAGCAATTTTAATAAGGGATAATGAGGCAGTCGAAGCACTGGTTCCGACATGCATCGACTTACTCAATAATACTGAATTGAAAGAAAAAATAAGTAATAATATTAAGCAATTTGCTAAACCAAACGCAGCTAAGGATATTGCGCAAAGCATTTTGTCAAGCATCGAATGAAAGACTTAAAAGACATATCAAAAGTCTATTTTCTGGGCATTGGAGGGATCGGGATGTCTGCCCTTGCGCGATATTTTAACGAGCAAGGCATCAGGGTAAAAGGCTATGATAAAACGCCATCTGTACTAACAGACAAATTAATACAAGAGGGAATGGATATCCATTTTGATGATGATTTAACCTTATTGGATAAAGCAGCTGATTTAGTTATATATACGCCGGCAATACCTCAATCGCATAAGCAATTGAATTGGTACAAGGAAAATGGATACGAACTCTTCAAACGATCAGCGGTTTTAGGTATGATTTCAAATAATTATTACTGTATCGCTATAGCTGGTTCTCATGGTAAGACAACCGTTTCGTCTATGCTTGCACATATATTGAATGGAGCAGAAGGATGTATAGCTTTTTTAGGAGGAATTGCCAGTAATTATAACTCCAATTATATCCATACATCTAATCGCTTTATGGTTGTTGAAGCGGATGAGTTTGATCGGTCTTTTCTTACACTGCAGCCCAATATAGCCGGGATTACTGCAATTGACAGTGACCATTTGGAAGTGTATGGTAGTTTAGAAAATATTGAAGAGGAATTTATTCAATTTGTGAAAAAAATAGTACCGCAAGGTCAGTTGATTTTAAATGAGCACTATTCGCATATTTTATCCAGAGTACCCAAACACTTGAAGGTGTCCCAATATGGCCATGAAAGTGAGGCGGATTATTCGCTGACCAATTACAGTGTTAAGCGCGGGGAGTTTGTTTTTACGGTGACGACACCAAACGGTGTTATTGAAAATCTTACCGCCAGCTTTGGAGGGATTCATAACTTAGAAAATGCCACTTTAGCGATTTCAATTTGCGAAAAATTAGGGATCTCTAATAGGGATATTCGAAAAGGAATACGCTCTTTTAAGGGAATTAAAAGAAGATTTGAAAAGCACGTAGATATCGATGGCACGATATATATAGATGATTATGCACACCACCCCGTGGAGATAAAAGCCCTGGTGAAATCACTTCGGTTTTTATATCCTGAAAAAGAAATAATAGCAATTTTTCAACCCCATTTATTTTCAAGAACCAAGAATTTATGTGAAGAATTTGCGCATGAGTTAGCTCAGGTGGATGATTTAATTCTCTTGCCAATATACCCTGCGAGAGAAGAGCCCATTGAAGGGGTAAGTTCAGAATTAATTTTGAATAAAGTAGCGCTTAAAAACAAGGTAATTGTTGATAAGGCATCGCTAATAGATACTCTTAGAAATAAAGTAAAGAACAAGGTGGTTGTCACCATCGGTGCAGGGGATATAGATAGATTTGTGGAACCCATAAAGGCAATGCTTCAATGAAAAAGACGACAAAAAGATATATTATTCAAGGTTTGAAGGTCGCATTAATTATGGTTTTTGGCATACTGTTTATTGCCATTTTAATCAAAGCTCGTATACAGGCTGGTGAGACTGTTTGTAATGAAATTCAGGTCAATGTGAAAAATGCAGATGAATTTCAATTTATTGCAGAAAATGAGATAATCGATTTTATAAACAACTATGGGAAAGACGTGGTGATTAATCAACGATTAAAGGATATCTCTAAATCGGAAATTGAGGCACGCATTGAGCAAAGTGAATACATAGAAAAAGCTGACGTTTTTACCAATTTTGAAGGGAAGATGCGCGTAGATGTGACACAAAAAACCCCTATATATAGAGTATTCAACAATAATGGTGTTAGTTACTATGTGAGTAACAAGGGTGAAAGTATTCCTATTTCAAGTAAATTTACCCCTAGACTAATTGTTGCTTCTGGGAATTTGTCTAAGCAGCTTACAACAGATAATATTAAGCTCCATGAAGACCTACTTGAACTGGTAGCCTTCATTAATAGAAATTCATTTTGGGAAGCTATGATAGGGCAAATTGAAGTGGCAAATAATGGTGATTTTTTACTTTATTCTAAGATCGATGAACATGTTGTAAACCTTGGAAATACTGATAATCTTGAAGATAAATTTAAGTTTCTTCAGGTATTTTACAAAAAAGCAATAAAGAAGGTTGATTGGAAACAATATGAAGAAATAAATCTAAAGTTTAAAGGACAAATAATCTGTAAAAAAAAAATAACGTAAACAAATGGATGCAAATAATCAAGTAATCGTAGGACTGGATATAGGAACAACCAAGATTTGTGTTTTAGTCACAAAGAAGGATGAGTTGGGTAAAACTGAGGTTTTGGGCATTGGAAAGGCTCCATCTCATGGTGTTATGCGCGGAGAGGTTGCAAATATCGATAAAACTGTACAATCTATTATACAGGCTGTAAAAGATGCTGAAAAACAATCTGGTGAAACCATCACCAAGGTTCATGTAGGTATTGCAGGTCAGCACATTAAGAGTATGCAGCACAGAGGCATTCTTACACGAAGTGATGCGCAAAGTGAGATTTCCGAAGAGGATATTAAAAGTTTAATTCGCGATATGCACAAGCTTGCCATGAGTCCAGGTGAACGAATAATTCATGTCTTGCCTCAAGAGTTTATTGTAGATTCAATGCCTGCCAAAAATGATCCAATTGGGATGTGTGGTAGTCGTCTCGAGGCAAATTTCCATATCATCACCGGACGAGTAGCTGCTGCTCAAAACATTGAGCGCTGTGTTCAAAAGGCGGGGTTAACCATGGAAGGATTGATATTGGAGCCATTGGCATCGGCCGCTTCAGTTTTGGATGAGGATGAAAAGGAAGCTGGGGTAGCATTAGTAGATATTGGAGGAGGCACTACAGATTTAGCCATTTTCCAAGATAATATAATAAGGCACACCTGTGTTATTCCTTTTGGCGGCAATATTATTACGGAAGATATTAAGGACGGTTGTAAGATTATGAAAAATCAAGCAGAAGCTTTGAAGGTTCGCTTCGGTTCTGCAGTTGCACTAGAAGCAAAAGACAATCAAATCATTTCTATACCAGGATTGAAGGGGCGTCCGCCTAAGGAAATTTCTAGGAAGAACTTAGCAAACATTATCCAAGCTAGAATAGAAGAGATCTTCGAACAAGTTTATTTTGAGATAAAAGCTTCTGGATATGCAAAAAAATTGAACGGAGGAATTGTAATAACAGGTGGTGGATCACAATTAGAATTTATAAAACAATTAGTAGAATATGTCACTGGTCTTGATGCACGGATAGGTTATCCAATTGAGCACTTGGCAGTGGATTATAATGCTGAGTTGAAACACCCCATGTACGCTACTGGGATAGGCTTAGTAGAGCGAGCGTTTAAGGAAAATAGTAAATCTTCAGACAAAGTTTATATTGATCCTTACGATTCAACTATAGAGAGGAAGCAGGAGGAAGTAGAATCAGAAGCTGGTAATAATCTCATCGAAACTGCTCAAAACAATAAAGTTAAGGACTGGTGGAAGGACATTTTCAAAGGAATACCAGAATGGTTGATGGATGAGAATGATGGAGATTTTACCGATTAATATTACAATAAAGAAAAAATTAAACTAGCTATGAATTTGCAATTTGACTTACCAAAAGAACAATCCTCAATCATTAAAGTGATTGGAGTAGGTGGAGGGGGCAGCAATGCTGTTAATCACATGTATGAAATGGGTATCAGAGGAGTTAACTATGTGGTGTGCAACACAGATCAACAAGCTCTTGACCTAAGTCCGGTCCCCAACAAGATCCAATTAGGTCCGGAAGTGACCCAAGGTTTAGGTGCTGGATCTAGACCCGAAGTAGGAGAAGAAGCTACGATTGAATCTTCACAGGACATTCAAGAATTACTGAGTAAGAATACAAGAATGGTGTTTGTAACTGCCGGGATGGGCGGAGGAACAGGGACTGGTGGAGCTCCTGTAGTAGCCAAACTTGCCCGAGAGATGGGAATATTGACAGTGGGTATTGTCACCACTCCATTTAGCTTTGAAGGCCGTCGAAAGTTGATGCAGGCAGATGAAGGGATTAAGAAATTAAAGGATGAGGTAGATAGTATTTTGGTCATATCCAACGATAAGATTCGAGAGATATACGGAAATCTGTCAAAATCTGAGGCCTTTTCAAGAGCAGACGATGTATTGACCATGGCTGCAAAATCAATCTCAGAAATCATTACAGTCCCAGGTGAAATCAATGTCGATTTTGCTGATGTTCAGTATGTAATGAAAGAAAGTGGAGTGGCAATAATGGGGGTTGCAGAAGCGGAAGGGGAGGATAGAGCTATGCGTGCTGTCCATGCAGCAATAAATTCACCTTTACTTAATAGTAACAATATAACAGGTGCTAGAAAAATATTAATCAATATTAGCTCGGGTAAAGAACAAGTTACCATTGATGAAATTACTGAAATCAATGCCTTTGTGCAAGATGCAGCAGGCAATGATACGGATATCATTTTTGGTACTTGTGACGATGATGCTTTAGGTGAAAAGTTAAGTGTTACAATTATTGCTACCGGTTTCATTGATGATAATATAGAACCTGCGCCAGCGATGAAAGAAGTGATTAGTTTGGATAATCTTGCAAGAGAAGACATGCCAATCAAGGCTGCAGAGGATGTTATGCAGCTAAAAGAAGAAACATCAGAAAACCCTCACACAGGAAATAAGGTAAGTGATACTTACACCTTTGATTTGTTTGACGGTCGTAAGGATGAAGAGTCAATTGAACCAACTGAAGTGAGCGTAAATAATAATTTTGAGGAGGATTCATTTGATTTTGAGATCAAAGAAGTCGACTCTACATTGCCTAACACAGAATCTTATGGTTTCTATACAACACCAAAAGAAACATCAACTGAAGATTTGACCTTAAACAAAGAAGAAGAGCATGATGATCGTATCCGCAGATTAAAAGATGTGAGTTATAAGTGGGACAATATGAATAAGATTAAGGAATTCGAGGAAACACCAGCCTATACTAGACGAGGGGTGAGTTTGGATGAAACACCTCATAGTAGTGAAAACAATGTCTCTAGATTTTCGGTAGATAGTTTTGATGTTGAAGGAGAAAAACGACCAGAAATTCGCAAGAATAATGGCTTTCTCAATGATAATGTAGATTAAAGCACAGGATGCCATGACTATATGAAAGGCCTACTCAATTTGAGTAGGCCTTTTTTTGACCAAAAAATTGAGTTAAGCAACTTATGTGCACTCATCACTAAATTGGGTTTTTGTAAAGTTTAATTGTTTTTAAAATTAGTAGTTAAAGACGGTGGTAAAAAAATAGTGTCTATTTATGGATTTATTCCACCTTTATTTGGATTTATTCCATTAAACGTTTAGCTTTGAAGAGATGAAAAATGAATTACCAATTGAAGCAGAACGGTTTAAGGTTTTAAGAAATTATTTAGGCTTCACACAAGCTAAATTTGCTCAAGAAATTGCTATTAAATCCTCTACTGTCGACATCGAGAGAGGCAAAATGCGAATACCTGCACATGCATTGATTGTGTTGATTAAAAAATATAATATTGACCCACTTTGGCTTTTTGGTGAAAGCGAGCAGATGCATAGTAAGGTGAGAAAAATAGAGGTTCTACCAAAAGTAATTGTAGTGGATAGTGATGAGAATGAGAATGTTTTAATGGTTAATGCCAAAGCTGCGGCAGGTTATCCGTCAAACCTATCCAATCATCAATGGTACAGTTCTTTACCCGCTTTTCATATTCCATTACCCAGTTTTAGGGGAGTGAGTATTCGAGCTTTTCAAGTGGAGGGGCACAGCATGTTGCCTATCTTAAAGCCTAACGATTGGGTGTTTGGTAAAGCAATTCTTCATTTAGAAAGCATCAAAGAGGGCGATGTTTATGTCGTGGTCAGCCACGATTCAGTTTTGGTTAAACGGGTTTATCATAAAGATGCTCAAAACCTCATACTAATCTCGGAGAATTCTCAATACCCTGATATCATAATGAATAAAAACAAAGTCCAAGAAATGTGGAATTTTGCCAGTAAAATGAGTTTTGACCTAGAACAAAAAGAGGGTCGTTTGACAGCTATAAATGATAAAATTGATATCCTCTTAAAAGAGATTAAAAGAGACGAACCGAATTGATCTCTTGGAGGCTTATATTAAGAGTTTGGGCACCTACTTAGCCATCAATTCCTCTATCTCTTCAACTGTAATAGGAATGTTGGCCATCAAGTCAAAGTTTTTTCCGTCTTTAACTATAATATCATTTTCAATACGCACTCCAATTCCTTCATCCCGTATATATATACCAGGCTCAATGGTGAAGCACATATTCTCTTCAATTTTCCCATAACGAGCGCCTACATCATGCACATCAATACCCATGAAGTGACTTGTCCCATGCGGGAAATATTTTTGAGTGAGCTGCTTTCTTTCCTCTTCACTAGCTTGCTTGTCAATTAATTTAATATCGACTAAGGCTGAGGCCATCATTTTTTTAACTTCTCCATTAAAGTCATTCAGCGTCATTCCAGGACTCATGATGTTCTTTGCTTCATCATGAATGGCGAGACAGGCGTTGTATACTTCTTTTTGACGATCCGTGAACTTTCCATTTACGGGAATAGTCCGGGAAAGGTCAGAGGCATAGCAAGCATATTCCGAACCAAAATCCATAAGTAATAAATCTCCATCATTACATATGACGTCATTTTCGATGTAATGCAAGACGCATGCATTAGCTCCTGAAGCAATAATCGGTGTATATGCATGACCTGTTGCTCCTAGCCTTAAAAAGGTAGAAATGATTTCTGCTTCTATTTCATATTCCATCATTCCGGGCTGAGTAGTTGACAGTACCATTCTAAATGCTTGCTCAGTGATATCACAAGCTTTTTGCATCGTGGTCACTTCTTCGGCTTGCTTGATACTTCGTTGGTATGAAATAATCGGAGCGCTGCGTTTGAATTGATGAAGAGGATAATGATCTCTCATTACTTTGGCAAAACGCTTATCTTTTGTTTCTATCTCAGAATGTGCCCTGTCATTTTCATTTAAATTAAGATAAAAGGTTTTGACCATATTACTTAAATGGCTTACCGTGCTATCAAAAGCAGTATTCCATTTGATGGTTTCAATATTAGATATCTGTTTACCTTGCTTTTTATTTACCTTATCGCCTTCCCAGACCGCGATTATTTCATTGGTCTCACGCAAAAACAAGATTTCACGTTGTTCCTCATTTGATGCATCAGGGTACAGAATAAGCATGCACTCCTCCTGGTCAATTCCAGTTAGGTAGTAAAAGTCAGGGTTTTGTCGAAAGGGGTGATGCCCATCAGCACTTCTAGGCATGACATCATTAGAATGAAAGATAGCCATGGAGTTTTTCTCCATTTGTTTCATAAAGGTCTTTCGATTACCGCTAAAAAAACTAGCTGGCATGCGTTCATATCTACTCATAATTTATTCTTATTTAATAGGTAATACAAATGTATCCATTTTTTTGCCTCAAAACAAAGTTGAAATTGTAAATTCCTACATCCTAGACTTGTTGGTGGACTAGTGAGATTATTCCCCCCGAACCCAATAAAACTCTTGATATTTTCGCATACTTTTGCTGATGGAAGAATTAAACGTCAAATTACACCGCTTGAAGTCAATAGCTGTGGGGCTTTAATCCTCTTATGCCCAAAAAAAAAATGCATTGTCCTAAAAAAATTAAAAATCCGTTTTTTAATTAAAAATCTTTCCATACCTTTGCAGTCCTAAAATTTTAAGCGATTTATGCCTACAATTCAACAATTAGTAAGAAAAGGAAGGAAAGCGATTATAAGCAAAAGTAAATCTCGAGCTTTAGACGCCTGCCCTCAGAAGAGAGGAGTATGTACAAGAGTATATACCACTACACCTAAAAAACCTAACTCTGCTTTGAGAAAAGTGGCTAAGGTGAGATTGACCAACGGAATAGAGGTTATTGCCTATATACCGGGTGAAGGTCACAACTTGCAAGAGCACTCTATCGTATTGATTAGAGGAGGAAGAGTAAAGGATTTACCAGGGGTGCGTTACCATATCGTAAGAGGTGCTTTAGATACATCGGGTGTTGAAGGTAGACTGCAGTCAAGATCTAAATACGGAGCTAAGCGCCCGAAAAAATAAGATAGTATGAGAAAAAGAAAACCGCAGAAAAGGTATTATCAACCAGATCCAAGATTTGGTGATGAGAATGTAACTTTCTTTGTTAACAATTTGATGTTAGATGGAAAGAAAACGATTGCGTACAAAATATTTTATGATGCAATGGACTATGCCACTGAAAAAGCTGGGGAAGATGGATATGAGCTATGGAAAAAAGCTTTAGTTGCTATATCTCCCGGAGTTGAAGTAAAAAGTAGGAGAATCGGTGGTGCCACTTTTCAAATACCTTCAGAGGTTCGTCCAGCAAGGAAACGTTCTGTAGGAATGAAGTGGCTAATTAAATATGCTCGTGCTCGAAACGGTAAGTCAATGGCTGAAAAGTTGGGTAGTGAAATTATGGCAGCAGCCAAAGGTGAAGGAGCTGCAGTCAAAAAAAGAGAAGATACACAAAGAATGGCAGAAGCAAATAAAGCGTTCTCTCACTTTAAATTTTAATGAACAGTCATGGCTAGAGATTTAAACTACACAAGAAACATCGGAATCGCAGCGCATATTGATGCAGGTAAAACTACAACAACAGAGCGTATTTTGTACTACACGGGTGTGACTCATAAGATAGGTGAGGTGCATGATGGTGCTGCTACAATGGATCACATGGCGCAAGAGCAAGAAAGAGGTATTACAATTACTTCTGCTGCCACTACGGTTCACTGGGATTATAGAGGGAAAGAATATCACGTAAATATTATTGATACTCCAGGTCACGTGGATTTCACTGTTGAAGTGAATCGGTCTTTAAGAGTATTAGATGGTTTAGTGTTTTTGTTTTCAGCGGTTGATGGTGTTGAGCCACAGTCTGAAACAAATTGGCGTCTAGCCGACAATTACAATGTGCCAAGAATTGGATTCGTAAATAAAATGGATCGGCAAGGTGCTGACTTCTTAAACGTATGCGCACAGGTCAAGGAAATGCTAGGTAGCCATGCTTTACCACTTCAAATTCCTATCGGCGCTGAAGATGACTTCAAAGGTGCGGTTGATCTAATCAATTTTAAAGGAATCGTATGGAATGAAGATGATATGGGTATGACCTTCAATGAAGTGCCTATACCTGATGACATCCTAGAAGAAGCTACCATGTACAGAGAGCAGTTGCTTGAAGCTGTGGCTGAGTTCAACGATACCTTAATGGAGAAATACTTCGAGGATCCAGAGTCGTTAACTGAAAGAGAAATTTTAGATGCTTTAAGAGAAGCCACTATTGCTGGAAAAGTTATTCCAATGATGTGCGGCTCTGCATTTAAAAATAAAGGTGTTCAGGCTATGTTAGACATGGTTATGGAAATTTTACCGTCGCCTCTAGATGTAGAAGGAATTACAGGAACAAACCCTGATACGGATGAACAAGAGCTAAGAAAGCCAAGCGCTGACGAGCCCTTTGCAGCCTTAGCATTTAAAATAGCTACTGATCCTTTTGTAGGACGTTTGTGTTTCACAAGAGCTTATTCAGGAAAGTTAGATTCTGGTTCTTATGTTTTAAATACAAGAACGGGAAAGAAAGAGCGTATTTCACGTGTATTTGAAATGCATGCAAATACGCAAAAACAAGTTCCCTACTTACAAGCTGGAGATATCGCAGCCTTAGTTGGTTTTAAAGATATTAGAACTGGAGATACCTTGTGTGCAGAGAAACATCCCATTGTATTAGAGTCTATGGACTTTCCAGATCCGGTTATTGGATTAGCAATCGAGCCAAAAACTCAAAGTGATGTAGATAAGTTAGGTATGGCTTTAGCTAAGTTATCTGAAGAGGATCCAACTTTTAAAGTTGCATTTGATGAGAATACAAGCCAAACTGTTATCAGTGGTATGGGTGAGTTACACCTTGATATTATCTTGGATCGTTTGAGAAGAGAATTTAAAGTAGAGTGTAACCAGGGAGCTCCACAAGTAAACTATAAAGAGCAAATATCTGAAACAGTTGAGCATAGAGAGACCTTCAAGAAACAATCGGGCGGTAGAGGTAAATTTGCTGATATCAAGTTCGAAATGGGACCTGTTGAAGACCCTACGAAACAAGGATTAGAGTTTGTAAATGATATTTTTGGTGGATCTATTCCAAGGGAATTTATTCCTGCAATCGAGAAAGGTTTTAAAGAGGCCATGAAGAATGGTGTTCTTGCTGGTTACGAAGTGGATAGCTTAAAAGTAAGAATTTATGATGGTTCATTTCACCAAGTGGATTCGGATGCTTTATCTTTTGAATTATGTGCAAAAATTGGATTTAAAGAAGCTTCGAAAAAAGCGAAGCCTATTATCCTTGAACCAATTATGAAACTAGAAGTTATTACTCCTGAAGAAAATACAGGGGACGTAGTTGGTGATTTAAATAGAAGACGAGGTATCATGGAAGGTATGGCTATGAAAGGTACTGGTCAAGTAATTAAAGCAAAAGTTCCATTATCTGAAATGTTTGGATATGTTACCCAGCTAAGAACGATAACTTCAGGTAGAGCAACGTCATCTATGGAATTCCATAGTTACCAACCTGCTCCAGATGGTATAGCAAAAACTGTAATTGAAAAAGCAACGGGTAAAGTAACCGCTTAATATTAAAGAAAATGACACAGAGAATTAGAATTAAGTTGAAATCATACGATTATAATTTAGTTGACAAGTCAGCTGAAAAAATCTATAAAACAGTAAAGAATACGGGAGCTATTATTAGTGGACCAATTCCTTTACCAACGAAAAGAAAAGTCTTTAATATCTTGCGTTCACCTCACGTGAACTCAGATTCAAAAGAACAGTTTCAATTAATGACGTATAAAAGATTATTAGACATTTACAGCTCTAACTCAAAAACAATTGATGCTTTAATGAAGCTTGAATTGCCGAGTGGAGTCGATGTAGAAATTAAAGTTTAAGCGGGAAACCAATGTCCTTTCTCTGAAATAGGGAAAGAATAAGTTCCATCTGAAACAAATTTTTTAAAACAAAAAGACAGATGAAAGCAATTTTAGGAAAAAAGATTGGAATGACTAGCGTCTTCAATGAAGAGGGTTCAAAAATGCCTTGTACGGTATTGAGCATTGGGCCTTGCTATGTTACTCAGATCAAAACGGAAGAAACTGACGGTTATAATGCTGTGCAGTTAGGCTACAATGAAAAGAAAGCCAAAAACACTCCGAATCCAATGAAAGGTCACTTTAAGAAGGCTGGTGTTGATCCTCAACACAAATTATTCGAAGTTAGAGACTTTGATTTTGAAAAAAATCTAGGCGATGAAATCACTATCGATATCTTTGAAGAAGGTGAAGAAATTGCTGTGGTTGGTACGTCTAAAGGTAAAGGATTCCAAGGTGTTGTAAAACGTCACGGATTTAGAGGTGTTGGAATGCAAACACACGGTCAGCACAATAGAGGTAGAGCGCCAGGATCAATTGGTATGGCATCGACGCCTTCAAGAGTACTGAAAGGTCAACGTATGGCTGGAAGAATGGGTACTGATAGAGTCAAAGTTAAAGGCCTGAAAATTATTAAATTGATAGCAGAAGAAAACTTAATGGTTGTCAAGGGAAGTGTTCCCGGCCATAAAGGTTCTTACATAATTGTGGAGGGTAAATAAAATGAAAGTAAAAGTTTTAAATACAGCCGGTAAGGAAACTGGAAGAGAGGTGACATTACCAAAAGAAGTTTTCGGTATTGAACCAAATGATCATGCTATTTACTTAGACGTGAAGCAATATTTAGCTAACCAACGTCAAGGTACACACAAAGCAAGGGAAAGATCAGAGATTAAAGGATCTACAAAAAAGATTAGAAAACAAAAAGGTTCTGGTGGAGCTCGTTTTGGTGACATTAAGAATCCGTTGTTTAGAGGTGGTGGTCGTGTATTCGGCCCTCGTCCTAGAAATTATGCGTTCAAATTGAATAAAAAAGTTAAAGCATTAGCAAGACTCTCAGCACTTACATACAGAGCAAAAGAAAAGGCTATTGTTGTTGTTGAAGATTTCAAAATGGATGCACCTAAGACAAGCGTCTTTGTTTCTTTTTTAGGAAATATTGGAGCAGATAAAAAGGGATTATACGTTAACCAAGATGCAGATAATAATGTTTTGCTTTCTTCTAGAAACTTTCAAGGAGCGAGAATCACGGAGGTTAACAATTTAAACACTTATGATATTTTAAATTGCCAGAAACTAGTTATTAGTGAAAGCAGTCTAGAATATTTTAACAAATAATTGAAGCCATGAGAGTAATAGAAGACGTATTAATAAAGCCTGTTGTGACTGAAAAGTCTAACGCAATGCAAGAAAAGAGTAATCGATTTACCTTTATTGTAGATAGAGATGCAAACAAATTAGTCATCAAGAAGGCTATTGAAACGATGTACGGGGTGAGTGTAGATAAAGTATGGACACACGTTATTCCGGCCAAAGCTAAAACTCGCTTTACAAAGTCAGGCGTGGCATCAGGAAGAAAACCAGCTTATAAAAAAGCAATTGTGAGTCTTGTGGAAGGCGATACAATTGATTTCTATAGTAATATCTAATAGGAATAAGAATCCACAAACTAAGAAAAGATGGGAATTAGAAAATTTAAGCCAGTAACACCTGGCACACGTTTTAGAATCGGAAGTGACTTCGCAGAGGTGACAACTGATAAACCAGAGAAGTCTCTACTTTTACCTTTAAGTAAAAAAGGTGGTAGAAATTCTAATGGTAGAATCACCACTCGTTATAGAGGTGGGGGATCAAAAAGGAAATATCGTATTATCGACTTTAAAAGAGATAAGCAAGATATGCAAGCAGAAGTGTTGTCTATTCAGTACGATCCAAACAGAACAGCTCGTATTGCATTATTGCAATATGAAGATGGAGAGAAAAGCTATATAATTGCCCCAAACGGTTTAAGTGTTGGTGCAAAGGTAATGTCTGGATCAAAAGCAGCTCCTGAAGTAGGGAATGCATTGTACTTAGCAGACATTCCTTTAGGATCTGTTGTACACAATATTGAAATGCAACCAGGTAGAGGAGCGCAAATTGCTAGAAGTGCTGGTGCTTACGCTCAGCTTACAGCACGTGAAGGGAAATATGCAATTTTAAAGATGCCTTCAGGTGAAACAAGAATGATACTTAAAACTTGTTTAGCGGTTATCGGTTCTGTCTCAAACGGAGACCATAACTTAACTAGACTAGGAAAAGCAGGGAGAAAAAGATGGTTAGGTATTAGACCTCGCACTAGAGGAGTAGTAATGAACCCTGTGGATCACCCAATGGGTGGTGGTGAAGGCCGTAACTCAGGAGGTCATCCGCGTTCTAGAACTGGCGTTTATGCTAAAGGCTTTAAAACTAGAGACAAAAATAAATCATCGAATCGTTTAATCATAAGCAAACGTAAAAAATAAGATATGGCACGTTCAATAAAAAAAGGCCCTTACATCGCTCATCACTTACTTAAAAAAGTAGATGTCATGAATGAGGCGGATAGAAAATCAGTAATTAAAACTTGGTCAAGATCAAGTATGATTATTCCAGATATGGTAGGCCATACAATTGCAGTGCATAACGGAAATAAATTTATTCCTGTTTATGTTACGGAGAATATGGTTGGGCACAAATTAGGTGAATTCTCTCCAACTCGCTCATTTAGAGGTCATTCATCGAAGAAAATTAAATAAGATATAGTTTATCCGGTTGGAAAATCGCTTAACTAAAAATCTAAATATTGAAAAAATGGAAGCAGTAGCAAAATTGAAAAACAATCCTACATCAACAAGAAAAACTCGGTTGGTAGCGGATTTGATTAGAGGAATGGAAGTAAACGAAGCACTAAATGTACTGAGGTTTACAAGTAAGGAATCAGCTCCGAAAATTGAGAAACTGTTATTATCTGCCGTTAATAACTGGGGACAAAAAAATGAGGCTCAACCGGAAGATCACGATTTAATCGTTAAGTCTATTTGGGTTGATGGTGGAAAAATGCTGAAACGTTTTAGACCCGCACCTCAAGGTAGAGCGCATAGAATTCGTAAGCGTTCTAACCATATTACCTTGGTGGTTGATACGAAAACGGCATTGCCTGCTAAAGAGGAAGCGCCAGCAGCTAAATAAAGTAAGATTTAAGATAAAAAAAATGCCTCCCGTTGTCGGAGGCATTTTTTTTGAATGAAAATAAGTATCCACAACAATTGAAAAAGTGTATAAAAAAAATACAAAAAAAATGAATCAAGGGTTTAAATAACCAATTTTAATCCTTACATTTGCACTCCAATTTTATAGAAGCGTTTCAAAATAGAACGAAATTAATGGGACAAAAAATTAATCCAATATCGAATAGGCTAGGAATCATCAGAGGATGGGATTCAAACTGGTTTGCAGACAAAGACGCTGGTAAAAAGCTAGTGGAAGATGAAAAAATACGTGAGTATTTGCATGCTCGTATCAACAAAGGAGGGCTTTCAAAGATTATAATTGAGAGAACCTTGAAAAGGATTACTGTAACGGTTCACACCTCACGACCAGGTATTATTATTGGAAGAGGTGGATCAGAGGTTGATCGTATTAAAGAAGAGTTAAAGAAGTTAACTGGTAAGGATGTGCAGATCAACATCGTAGAAATCAGAAGACCTGAGTTAGATGCAGCAATCGTTGGAGAAAGCGTTGCAAAGCAATTAGAGGGTCGTGTTAATTTTAGAAGGGCTGTAAAAATGGCTATTGCTTCTACAATGAGAATGGGTGCTCAAGGTATCAAAATTCGTTGCTCCGGAAGATTGGGTGGCGCGGAGATGGCAAGAGCTGAAGAATATAAGCAAGGAAGAACACCACTTCAAACACTTAGAGCGGATATTGACTATGCTTTGGTTGAAGCAAATACTATATATGGTAAAATTGGTGTTAAAGTGTGGATTTGTAAAGGTGAGGTTCTAGGAAAAAGAGATTTGTCTCCAAACGTAGGTGATCCGAATGCGAAGAAAGGGAAGAAGAAATTTGCTAAGCGTAAATAATTAGAGAAAGATGTTATTACCTAAAAGAGTAAAGTATAGAAAACAGCAGAAGGGCAGAATGAAAGGAAATGCCGGTAGAGGTACAGAAGTATCTTTTGGTTCTTTCGGATTAAAATCACTAGATGTTAGTTGGATTACGAATCGTCAAATTGAAGCTGCAAGGATTGCTGTGAATAGATACATGAAGAGAGAGGGTAAAGTTTGGATTAGAATTTTCCCAGATAAACCTTATACAAGCAAGCCATTAGAGGTGAGAATGGGTAAAGGTAAAGGTGCGCCTGAAGGATGGGTTGCAGTTGTTAAGCCTGGAAGAATTATGTTTGAAGTAGACGGAGTTTCTGCTGAGGTAGCTAAAGAAGCTTTAAGATTAGCGGCTCAGAAATTACCAGTTCAGACGAAAGTAGTAACAAGAAGAGATTACGTAGAAGCTTAAATAAGAAAGCTATGACACTGAATAAAGAAGATATCAAACAATTGACAACTGAAGAATTATTAGAAAAAGGTCGTGAGACCAAGGTTCTATTGAAAAAGATGGAATTTAACCACGCAATTTCTGCTATTGAAAACCCATTGCAGATTAGAGCAATGCGCAGAGATGTCGCAAGGTTGTTAACTGAGTTGAGAAGTAGAGAATTGAATAATTCTGAAAACGAATAAGATCGATGGAAACAGTAGATAGAAAGTTAAGAAAAACCAGAACTGGTGTTGTAAGCAGTAATAAAATGGCTAAAACCATTACCGTTTCTGTTGAACGAAAAGTTATTCACCCGATGTACGGAAAGTTTTTAAAGAAAACTCAAAAGTATACGGCGCATGACGAAACTAATGAGTGCAATGAAGGTGACGTGGTTAAGATTATGGAAACTCGACCTCTTAGTAAAAACAAGAGATGGAGATTAGTTGAAATTTTAGAAAGAGCTAAATAAGATGTTACAACAAGAATCAAGAGCTGGCGTAGCTGATAACAGTGGTGCTAAAGAGATACTAGTAATTAAAGTACTAGGGGGGTCTAAAAGAAGATATGCGTCCATAGGAGATAAAGTGGTAGTTTCTGTAAAGAAAGCTTTACCTAATGGGAATGCAAAGAAAGGTACAGTGCATAAAGCTGTTGTTGTTCGTACGAAGAAGTCTATTAAAAGAAAAGATGGTTCTCATATCCGTTTTGACGATAATGCAGTGGTGTTATTGAATCCTCAAGAGGAAATGAGAGGTACAAGAATTTTTGGTCCTGTTGCCCGTGAGTTAAGAGACAGAGATTATATGAAGATTGTTTCACTAGCTCCTGAGGTTATATAATATTAAGAAGATGAGTAAGAATAGATTTGAACCAAAATTTAATATCAAGAAGGGTGATACAGTGATTGTATTAACTGGTAATGATAAAGGTAAAACAGGAAAAGTTTTAACGGTTTTTACAAAAACATCTAAGGTGATTGTAGAAAAAGTAAAAATGGTTAAAAAACATACTAAGCCAGACGCAAAGAATCCAGATGGGGGTATTATCCCAATGGAAGCGCCTATTCATATTTCTAATGTCGCTTTAATTGATCCTAAGTCGGGGAAAGCTACAAGAATTAGAAGAGAAAAAGGTGAAAAAGGATGGAATAGAGTTTCTATTAAATCAGGAGAAATTATAGAATAATGAGTTATACACCGCGTTTAAAGAAAAAGTATGATGAGGAAGTTGTCTCTGCTATGACTGCAAAGTTCAACTACTCATCTATCATGGCTGTGCCTAAGATAGTTAAGATTGCCTTGAATCAAGGTGTTAATGGCGCTACCAGTGACAAGAAACTGGTTGATGTTGCTGTCAAAGAAATGTCAGACATTGTAGGTCAAAGAGCAGTTGCTACGCTTTCAAAGAAGGCAATATCAAATTTCAAATTGAGAGAAGATATGCCGATTGGTGCTAAAGTTACTTTGCGAAGAGAACGTATGTATGAATTTTTGGATCGTTTAGTTTCCGTGGCCTTACCTAGAGTAAGAGATTTCCAAGGGATTAATAACAAAGGTTTTGACGGAAGAGGAAATTACAACTTCGGTATTACGGAGCAAATTATCTTCCCTGAAATTGATATCGACAAAGTATCTAGGATTGGAGGTTTCAATATTACTATTGTTACTACAGCCAAGACAGATCAAGAAGCAATGGAATTATTAAAACTAATGGGTCTTCCATTTAAAAAATAAATTATGTCTAGAAAATCAGTTGTAGCAAGACAAAAGAAAAGAGAAAGAATGGTTGCGAAGTTCGCTTCCAAGCGCAAGGCCTTAAAAGAAGCAGGTGACTATGAAGCATTGGATAAGTTGCCAAAGAATGCTTCTCCTGTAAGATTGAAAAACAGATGTGGACTTACTGGAAGACCAAAAGGATATGTTAGGTTTTTCGGAATTAGTCGTGTTAAATTTAGAGAATTAGCTTCTGCAGGTAGACTACCTGGTGTAACAAAAGCGAGTTGGTAACAATAAAATATTAAAGAAATGTATTTCGATACTGTAGCAGATTATTTAACAAGAATTAGAAACGCTCAAATGGCTCAACACCGCATGGTGGAGATACCAGCGTCTAACTTGAAAAAGAGAATTACCGAAATCCTTTATGATAAAGGATATATCCTTAAGTATAAGTTTGAGGACAAAGCTTTTGGTGGACAAGGAAAAATTATGATCGCATTGAAATACGATGGTAATATGGTTCCTGTAATGAAGGCTATCAATAGAGCTTCAAAACCGGGTAAACGTGTTTACAAGAACTCGAAAGAGATTCCTCACGTGTTGAATGGTCTAGGGGTTGCTATAATTTCTACGTCAAAAGGTGTTATGACTGATAAAGAAGCTCGTAACCTGAATGTAGGTGGCGAGATTTTGTGTGAAGTATATTAAAAAGAACAGAAAAAGAATCAATCATGTCTAGAATAGGAAAAGCACCAATTGCAATACCAGAAGGAGTAGAGGTTAAAGTGGATGGCGCATTGGTTACCGTTAAAGGTAAGAATGGTGAGTTGAAGCAGGTTATAGATAAAGATATGTCCGTCAAAATAGAAGACGGTATTTTAACTTTAGATCGTCCCACTGAGCAAAAGCGTCACAAAGCATTGCACGGTTTATACCGTTCATTGATTAACAATATGGTGGCAGGTGTTTCTGAAGGTTATTCCAAAACATTGGAATTGGTGGGTGTAGGTTTTCGGGCTTCTTCTACTGGTCAACTGTTAGAAATGGCATTAGGATTTTCTCATCCAATTGTTTTCTTATTGCCAGATGAGGTGAAGGTGGAAGCAATAATGGAAAAAGGAAAGCCGCCAAGAGTTATCTTAACAAGTATCGATAAGCAACTAATAGGGCAGATAGCAGCAAGAATCAGATCTGTGAGAAAACCTGAACCATATAAAGGAAAAGGAATCAGATTCGCAGGTGAACAAGTGAGAAGAAAAGAAGGTAAATCAGCTAAAAAATAATAGAAATGGCTTTTAGTAATATCAAAAGAAGAATAAGAATTAAGAGAGGTATCCGAAACAAAGTTTCAGGTACTGCTCAAAGACCTAGGTTGTCTGTTTTTAGAAGTAACAAGGCTATTTATGCTCAATTGATTGATGATGTTACAGGAACCACCTTGGTTTCCGCTTCATCAAAAGATACTTCAGTTGGTGGTGGAACGAAAGTTGATCAGTCAAAAAAAGTTGGAGTAATGTTAGCAGACAAAGCAAAGGCTGCAAAAATCGAAGCAATTATATTCGATAGAAACGGTTTTAGGTTTCACGGACGCATCGCTGCTTTAGCAGAAGGTGCGAGAGAGAATGGTTTAAAATTCTAGATAAA